>Ga0302186_10002620_pt1 | contig 13702 bp, 14 predicted proteins | sample II_Bog_E1_2_FD_198782 | JGI IMG/M metagenome (GOLD analysis project Ga0302186, IMG submission 198782) | Peat permafrost microbial communities from Stordalen Mire near Abisko, Sweden - II_Bog_E1_1 | ecosystem: Environmental > Terrestrial > Soil > Wetlands > Peat | place: Sweden: Abisko... | reverse complement strand
TATTTTTTATGGATTACCAAGAATTTTGGTTTATTTGCATTTTATAGAAAAGATGAAATTAAGATAATTCAAGAAGCTGTTGAGATTTTCAAGAATAGATTCGACAATGTGAAGGATTTTTTAAGCCAGGTGGAGATTTAAGTGCTACGTTTACGTTAATAAACTCGCGAATTAGATGATCTTTTAGTTTATAGCGAAAATAATATTTTTTTAAGTTTAAAAATGAAAATACTTTGAAACTTTGTTGAGTATGAAAAGACGTTGTTTTTTAAAGTTTTATGTGAAAAAGAATTAAAAAGTTGATTACTTAACATTTAAAACATTTATCAACGTCTTAAGAAATTTAACAAAAAAGAAAAATCTATAAATTTCCAAAAAAATTTCCCATAAATTAATTTTCTTTGAAATATTGTTTTTTTAAATGTTCATGAATAAATATAAAGTTAAGCTTTCAAACAAGCACACTTCCTCGTTGGGTTTTATTTTACAATAAAAATCTCGCTTCATTGGTGTGCAACAACATACTCCATTTGAATAGCATTCTAGCTTTCAACGAGGTACATTATCATTGTATCACGAGAATGTTATTTAAAACAATAACAATCCATTTTATTTCTTATGATTTCCCATTTCTAATTTATAATGAACTTTGTTTTCTAACATACTTGGCCTTAAATAAGTATTTATTTCTTCAAAACAGTGTTTTTCTGACCTTTTCCAGGTTACATACAACAGTGTTTTTCTGAACTTTTCCAGGTTACATACATATGCACATTGTTCTCCATATTTTGTAATAGAAATCTTAAAAGCTTTTGGTTCGATTGATCTGCAACATCCCTTAAATGTTTTTACTTGTTATTCTGGGGCTTTTAAAAATGTTTATAGTGGATGCTTTTCCATTTTTTTATTTTTCATTGGAACATTGACCAGATTTGGAGGCCATTTTGAGAGTTTCAACATTAATGTGAAGCTTTCCTGGATATTGTATGATGTCTTCAGATATTTACAATACCGATCAGAATTTTTAGAAAAGGTGTACTACCAGATTTTTTTCATTTTAGTATTTGAATCCATCTAGTCAAAATAATATTCTTTACTATGTTTTTTTCAATTTGAGTAGTAAAAAAAACAAGAAATTTAAATGAGAAATCCCTATATAATTGAGTCGCCTTCGCAACTGGACTGCTCCAGCATAAAAATTGAAATGACCAGCATGTCCCCCCGAGAAAAAAAAAGGAGGAGCCAATATAGTAAAGAACTTTTTACAAAAAATTATGGATCGTATAACACCATTTCTTTAATAGAAAAAATCCTGCTTCTCAAAGGAACCGTCATCAAGTCTAAATTGGACACTTTTTCATGTAATGAGTCAATGAGATCAACTAAAGATATTGAAACTGATTTTTGGATGAAAAATTCCAATAACAATGACATTAGTGACTCTTTTCTTTTAGGTTTAAGAGATACTATAATTTGTCAAACAATTTTATTGATGATTTATTCTTTAAAAAGGCTTTTTTTTGTCTCCCTTGATTTGAAGCTTTCATGTGAGTTTGAGACATGTGTTGGTTGGGAAAAGTTCCTCCGTAGTCTGAACACTTATCTCAGTTATTTGTTTACATGGGATATAGTTTTCCCAGCTTCAATCGCATTAAATAAGTATTTTACAAAATCTGAAAGCAAAAAACTATTCCTTTATACTTTTTTCTGCATGATCATTGGAAATTGCGTGAATTGGTTCATTGTGTTTTTGAACGATTATCCAAAAGCCGTGGCATTTTCTGAGGCTTTTGAAGCTTTTCCCGGATATTTAGCCTTGTTGTTTTCCATCGGCATCAACAAAAAACTTAAATGTGTTGTGGTTCTATTAAGTTGCAACCTCACTTATATTGTTTGCTTTTATTTGATATTTCAGGCTTTTAAAAATATCAATAGTGGCACTCTTTTCCAATTTTTCATTTTCATGATTGAGAGCTTATATTCTTCATTGGGAAGACTGCCATTGACGCAGTTGGGATGGCATCCTGAGAGTTTCGTTTTATTGTTAAGAGTCTATACTGCATGGTTTGTTGGTTTGAAGCTTTCTGGGCTTTTTATCTTCTCGAGAGATATATATGATGTTTTCAAATATTTAGCTACCAATAGCGCTCTCACCATCTTAACACATACAAATTTAAAAGGGGTATTTGAAGCTTTTTTCATTAATAAAATTGCCAGGAAGTTCAAATGGAGATATAGATTTAACGGGAGATCCTTGGGTGAAAAACTATATTATGGAACGTTTTTTGAAACAGATTTTTTTTATGTGAGTGTTCTCTTTTATTTTCTTTTGAATAATGGAGGCATTTTATCGGTGCCTGGAATTGATACAGATAAGTTTGCAGATGTGGATGATAGTATTTTCGTAATGAAATGGGAAATTTTTTTGCTTGTAATATTGATGACAATCATAAATGAGGTTGGAAAAGCAGTTGTTACTTCTTTGGTTTTCAAGAGAAATCAGCAAATTGTTTATTATCGATTAACAAACCTTAAATTGAGGTTGACATGCGATTTTATTAGTTTTGCTTGCGCCTACTATGGTTTGTTATGTGGCTACAGTATTAGAATTCATCAAACTAATATATTTAATTAAAAATAATATTCTGATCGCAATATTTATAAGAATATTTTGAATTAAAAATTTTTGTGAATTAAAACCAAAATAAAGTGGGAACCCCCCAGATTTATTTAATTAATATTAACAATAACTAAGTGATTTAGTAATGTAAAATTAAACAAAGTTATTTTTTAGAAATCTGAAAAAATTAAATTTGAATAAGATTGCCAATTTTTCATATAGCGTGATTATCGCCTGATTATTTGAAGAATTTCGAAACTTTAATAGATTCAAAATTTCAGATGGTTTAGTAAAAAAAAAAAAAATCCAAAAACTAATAAGAAACAAAATGTCACTCAAACGTCAAATATTTTTATTCCTTTTGTTTCTTTCTTTTGGGCTCTTCACAATCTGTCTGATCCCCTATTCAATTCTGTTGTCCTTTCTGTTTTTTTGCTTAATTTTCTGTTTATATCTCAAATTTGAGCTCAAAGAAATCCAAAGAACTGGTCTTTTTCCATATATTCCAGAAAATATCCGACGAATCCTCTTAACACGGTCTTTGTTTGATATTCTCTGTGATATATGGTACATACCTTCCTTTTCCTTATATTTGAAGATATTTTTGCGACCTTTTGTTTATCAAATTAAGCCGGAAGAGGCCATAGAAAACCTTTCTGAATTGACTCAAACTCAAAGAGACAAAGCTTTAATGAAGGGAGTCATCAATTTATTCCCTCAAACTGTACAGAAAATGTTAATTCCAAACAAAGAAATTTTGGCTTTGGAGGATGACAAAGGCAAAATAGTGAAAAAAGAAGAAAAAATGATAAATTTAATCAACGAATCAATGATTTCAAACGAATCCACGACGTTAGATGGCTTAGAATTGGAAAAAAAGCTGGAAAGTGAAGAAGAGGATGAAAAAGTATATTTAGTGAGGCCTGAAATCAACCGTTTCTTCGAAGACAACAACCAGATTTTAGCCCCTACCTTCCGAAAAAATACCTATCATAACGAGGAAACTGATTGTATCGCGACTAAAATGAACAGAATTTCATTTTTCAACTTCGATAAAGAGGAATTAGATAACAAGAAGTTCGCTTATGAGCTATTTGAACAATCGGAGGGGGAGGTCGTTTTCCAAAAGCCCAACAAAATCGAAAAAATCCAAAAAGATAACAACTCCTATGTCGTCGCTGATAAGAAATCCTTAAAGCAAGAACAAGAGATGCTCAAAGGCATGAGTTTCATGAGTTTTACAACAAAAGTGCTGGCTTCGAGTAAGAAAATCTCGCAAATCAATCTTATGGAACAAATGAAAAAGGCATGTGAGAAATCCAAGCAAAAATGGGACCATTTGGAAACGTTCTTAGAGAATAAATTCAATGCGAAGAAGATTTGGGGGGATCAAAATTTGAAGCCTGCGTTCAGAATTCCTCTGATATTGATAAAGAAATTTCAAGAATTAAAAAATTCTGGGCTTAACATACAAAAACAGCCCTTGATCAAATTGTTTATTGGGTCGAATATGTTGTTGGCAGGGTTGTTTGTTGTGAGCAAAAGAAGCAGAGGATGGTTGATTTATAGCTTGTTGGCTTTGCTTTATGCATTGGGATTCGTCTTCTCAACGGGAAGCTTGGCATGTTTTGTGATGAAATATTTTTGGCAGAATAAAAGAAAAGAAATAAAAGAGGATGAAACAAAGAAGTGAATGATAGTTAATATTTTTCATTTAAATTATCGTATTTTAATAAAATCCACCATTTTTCTTGAAATTTAGAGATTTTTTTATTTAGAGTTTTGACATTTCCCCATTTTTTGAAGAAAAAAAAACATTTCCCATTTTTTGAAAAAAAACCTCCGATTTTCTTAAAAAATGAAGAATTATTTTTTTTAAAATGTTTTTTTTTGATTTTTATATCAGATATCATCAAATAATAAAAACATTTGATAAAAATATGAAAGCAACTCATTTTCCGTTCTTAATCATTATTTGTTTGGGTCTGTTTCCTTACACAGGTATTTCAACGACTGTAAAAGATTTCAGTGGAGGTGCATTTACAATCAAACCTCGAGATGGTTTTATTTTTTTTAAAATGTCCCAATTAATTTTCTTAAAAGGATTATATTTCATTGATATCGGAATGGATAATTTGAATACGGGTGGTGATCTTTTATCAGCTTTTGGTGATTTTAACGGAGATAAATTGTTTCTTTAAATTTACTTCCAGATTTTTATTATAAACTATATTAATTAGCACAGACATAGTGACCTTGACCAATGACAATCTCACAGCGAAAGTTTATTTATGGAATGATGATAGTGGTTTCTTTAGTATTTATGCAAATGTTACATTGGCGAACCCAATCGTTTCAATTATCAATGGTAGGAAATTTTATCCTATCTCAAATAAATATCACATTTTTTTAAAAAAAGTGGATCTTGACGATAATGGTGATCTTGATTTGCTTCTGACTGTGGATGTTGGAGACCTAAACTCTTATACCCTGTATTTTTTTAAACAAAATAGAGGCAATTCCTCTTTCGACCAAACAGCCAATCTGACAATTTCAAGGAACCATCCAACTATCGTTGATGTTGACGGGAATCATCAGTAATTATTTACTTTTTCAAAAAAAAACTAATATTTAATTATAATAAGATTGGATATTCTTTATTTGGAACCCACTACTTTCATAAGGAAAGTAGCTAAATACTCATCAGACAATGAGAATAGTTTTGAAACGTAGAAATTTGTTAATCCATTTTGAATTTTCAGATAAATTTTAGAGAAATTTTCGAGGATTATGTTTCAAGCGATTCTGAATGTTTGAACTATTCTTCAATAGCATCCAACACTTTTTCAAGTCCGCATTACAATTCTTTTGTTGACATGAATGGAGATTGTCGAGCTGATATTTTCATCACATCGACTAATAGCAGCGACGCAACATATTACGAATTTTGGATCAAGCAAAATAATGGATTATTTTGTCTTGTTAATGTGACGCAAGCGACTGCAACTGTGAAAGGAGTGACGTTTACAGATATAGGTAACGAAATTTCCTTTCACTATATTTATAAATATATTAATTATGAAGATTTTGATGGAGGTATTGATATGATCGTGGCGACAGAAGATTCGGATGGTTTATGGCTTGAGCTATATTTCAATAATATGGCTCCAAGCACCGATTATATGTGTGCTATCAGAGGAAATCAGAAGAATTGTCCTTTCGATCAGACTGCATCAGTTTTTTTTAACATAATTTTTTCCTATTAATAATTGTTAGGATTACATTATATATAAATTCACGGACAATTTGAATACGAACTTGAGGCTTTATTCATTGAATTCTAACGTGCCATCAGCCATTAGAGTTGGAGACATCGATGCTGATACTTTTCCTGATTTGTTGATGACATTCTATGACAAGGACTATTTGAACAATTCCTTGAAGACATATTTGTTTAAAAACCAGGACTGTACTCAGGAAGTATGCCAAAATGCAACTCATAAACGTTACTTCAGATACACTGACAACGTCTACAATTCTATCTTGGACCAAGCAAGCAATAGTTCATTTGCAACCTTCATGGATATTGGAGAAATGGGGTGATTATATATATAATTATTTGTCAAAAATTTTAATTTTTTCAAAAATAAAGGTCGTTAGATATTGTTTTGGGTAGTTTGGATGGAGAATCAAATTATAAAGTAACTGCAATTTTCAATTACTTGAACCCAGATACATTCTTTTTAAAAGCATTGGGTCTTAATTATTTTCGAAAAATAAACTAACCATTTTTTAAAAATAATTTATAGGTTTAAATGGGTTTACTCTTGGATCTACAGGAGGAATTTATTACGGAAGTACATTCCAATGCGTGATAACAACCTTGGATGGAGATCAAAAACTTTCCAATAGTAAGAAAAAATTATAAATTTATTATTGGTAATTTTTATTGAAATCCAGATGTGCAATTATTCCAAGCTGCTTATAATGCTCTGCAACTTCCGTATGCATTCATTGGTTTGGGAAGAACAAACAATTATGTTGAGAATTTTTATTTAGGAATGCCTCAAAATGTAAAAAAAAACGCCAATTTTTCCTCAAATTATAATTTTAGAGCACTTTTTCAAAATCATGGACACCAATCATTCCAAATTCGCAGTTGATTGTTTATCCAAATACCAATAACCCGGATAAGTTTTAAATAATTTAAAATCTTTTAATAAAAATGATCATTTTAGCTGGTCTATTGATATCTATGTCAACCCAACTAAGGCCACCATCATAGTCGTTATCAGCACAGCTTCGATTTTATTGATTATCGGTATAGTTATTCTTTATTTACATAAAAAAGAAAAGGTAAAAATTATAAAAATTTGATGATTTTTATTTTTCCCTTTTCAGGAGGAAGATAAAACTTACCAAGAACAATTCCAACAATTTTTCAGATAAAACTGGGAATTTTCCTCAATTTTAATTAATATCTGAAATTAAACCATTGAATTTAATAATGTTAAAGAGAACTTTCATCAGAAAAAAATATTCATTTTTAATAAGAAATTCTTTTATATTAAACTGAAAGTATTTATAAATGTAATATTTTCCAATCCAAAACTCGAAATTTTTTTCTTATAAAATTTATATCATTAAATTCTTCCATGAATTACAAAAGAGGCAAGCCCAAATATAATCAAGAAGTTATATATGTGAAGAAAGAAGAGAACTATGAGGATATGATAGATTTTCCTTTCCAAAAAAATTCAAAGCCTGAAAAGAAACCCCGGTCAACCAAAAAAAAACCAAAGGAAGATTTTTTTGAAGAAACCAAAGAAAAAAGTTGTCTTTCTTTTAAAATGTCTTCTTATTTTATCTAGTCACTGAAAAGAAGGTAGAAGTAGAATCTTTATCAACTCTTTTAATGCAACAATTCAAAAGGAAAAAAGTTGATTGTCCTATATGTTATAATAAAATTTCCTCGGAAGCGCGAATTTGGAATTGCAAACAATGTTACCAACCATTCCATCTTTCTTGCATTACCAAATGGACTCAGAACTCCAACTTGAAGAAAGAAAAAAACCAAAACATCTTAACCTGGAGTTGTCCTAAATGTTGTTATCTTTACACTGAGAAAACCCCTGACTATTTTTGCTTTTGTGGCAAATATTCGAATCCTGAATACGATCCATTTTTAGTAAATTCACCCTATTTGCAAAAATATTAATTAGTTTTAATAGTTGCCTCATTCATGTGGTGAAACTTGCAATAAAAAAAGGGGATCCCAATGCACCCATTTGTGTACAATGTATTGCCACCCTGGTCCATGTCCCCCATGCACCATGATGGAGAAGAAAGTGGTTTGTTATTGTGGGAAAAATAAATATTTAACTGAATGTGGTGATGAAGCAAATAACTTTGAATGTGAAGAGGTATGTACCTTTAAAACCAAAATTTTATGTTTGAATTATTTTGATATAGATTTGTGGGAAAAAATTAGTTTGTGGGAAACATTTTTGCTCAAAAAAATGCCATAAAGATGCATGTGAAACTTGCACCTTAAAATCAGAAGGTGAATGTTATTGTGGGAAAGAGAAAAAAACAGTTGATTGCGGAAAGGAAAATTTCTCTTGTCAAGAAAAATGCTTAAAACTGCTTGATTGTGGAAATCACAAATGCGAACAAATGTGCCATTCCGGTCCTTGCAAGGAATGTGATATGAAGCCTTCGAAGGTTCAGACTTGTCCCTGTGGTAAAACTCAAATTTCCACACTTATGGGCGAAAATGCGAGGAAAAGCTGCTTGGACCCAATTGCAGTATGTGGATTGCCTTGCGGCAGGTTGTTGCCTTGTAAAAAACATTATTGCAATGCAATGTGCCATGTTAAGAGAGAATGCCCTCCTTGTAAAGAAAGTGTGGAACAAGATTGTAGATGCCAAAAGAAAAAAAGGAAAATTGAATGTTGGCACACCTATCAAAAAGGTGAAATTTATTTATAAAGAAGTCAAATGGTTAAAAAAATTATAATAGATCCTGAACAATTTCTATGTGAAAAGGTATGCAAGAAGAAAAAATCATGTGGTATTCATACTTGTGGCGGGACCTGTTGTCCATCCAACAAAGAGGATCTTGCAGGCAACCATTTATGCCTTAAAGTTTTATCATTTTTGTTATAATGTCAATAAAAATTATGATAGATTTGCGGCAAAAAATTGAATTGCGGCTCACATAATTGTGATCTTTTTTGTCATCTTGGAAATTGCAAGGCATGTCCAATTTTCATCCCACAGCCAATAACTTGTGTCTGTGAAAAAACAGCCCTTCAGCCTCCCTTGCCTTGTGGCACCAAAAGGCCACATTGTCATAACCCTTGCAGTCGCATAAAGGATTGTGGTCACCCTTGTCCTTTAGAATGTCATGAGGATCCATGTCCTTCATGTGATTTCAGTGTGAATAAGTTGTGCACTTGTAAACGATACATGATGAATCTCGTGAGTTGTTCCAAAGAAGTCTCCTGTGGTGAACCATGTGATATTGTTTTGAAATGTGGACATTTATGTGGAGAATTATGCCATGATGGGGAATGTCCTAATAACAATGAGGAGGGATGTGGAAAAAAATGCGGGAAAATCAGGAAAGATTGCAAACATAAGTGTTTGAGCATATGTCATCCGCTTGAAGATTGTCCGAAAGTGTTTTGCCAGGTTATGACGAAATTAAAATGCGCTTGCGGCATAAGATTTGGATTTGTTGAATGTGGAGCTTCAAAGGGCAAAATAATCAAATGTGACAATGGGTGCAAAAATAAACAAAGGTTTGGTGCCATGACGGAAACAGTAAATATTTCTTTAAAAATCTTTATCATAAACATTTTCTTAGAATTCTTATAAAAAGTATTCAGCACTTTTGATCCGGTTTGCGAGATATAATCTGAATTTCCTATTGAGATTGGAACAAAGAATTGACCAATTGGTCAAAAATAAAGAAACATCATTTGAAATTCCGATCCAAGGAGTTGATAATACTAAAATTTTCGCTTTGGAAACCTTGCTCGTAACTCATTATGAAATGGATATTGAGTTTTATCTGCATGTTCAATCTCCCTATCTTGTAATAATTTCCACTCAAACTATGAGAGTGCCAAGATTGAAACTCAGTGAGAGTTTAAAAGAAATCGAAAAGGGAATGATCAATAATGAAAGTCTACCGTTTGAAAGTTCCTTTAAGTTTTATAATCCAGTCAAATCTTTTTTCTTTGAAGAGCTTGTATTTTTTGAGTTAATTGATTAGATTTTTAAAATTGTGTTTATTAGGAATCATTTTTACAAGAAGAAAAAGTTACTTGTGTTTTTGAAAGGAAAGGAGAAAAAAATCTGATGATACATTTTTGGGAAGCATCGGAAGCAGAATTCGCTGCAAAAAAATTAAAAAAGAAGAATCTCACTAATTATCAATTTGAAATAAACGCGAAGCTCAAAACGGAAGAAATGAACTTCCTGAATTATAAGACGGAAATCGTGGATCTCGAAGTAATTAAAGATAAAAAAGAAGAACATAAATCGAATGAATTATAAGAGGAAACATATTGAATTGTTAATTTTTTTCTATATAGATATTTCATATAAAATTATTAAGATTTTAAAAAATATATTATAAACATATTTTTTTTAGGAAAATATATTTATGGTAACATTTTTTTAGAAATGAAAGTTTAGCCGAAATAATTTTTTTGGTCTCACTTTTTTGTTTTTTATCACTTCAGTCAATTTATAAACCTTAATTATTTTTTAAGGAGAAAATTAAAGAAAAAAAGGAAGTTTTATTAATTTTATGTCCTTTAAATTAAGACTGAAAAATAAACACATTTTTCGAGAAAATTTGGTAAATAACGAAGAAAACTTTATTTTGGAAGCATCCAAGGTACCTGTGTCTGTCGATTTCCGCAATGCCACTTTAAACGCAACCAAAGTTTTCATAAAATCTGAAAATCGCAACGAAAAACTCAACATCATTCAGAGCAACATTTCGAATTTAAAGCTCTTTGCAGAAAACATGAAAAACTCAAAACCAGTAAAAGCTCTTAGCAAAAGAATTGAAAACATGATTTTGCCTTCAATTTTGCCTCAATTTAAAGTGAAAAATAATCATAAAGACAGGAAAAAAGCAAGAACAATGAAAAATTTAAGCAATCATTTCCAAGAAAAAACCGAAAAAATTGACAATATTATTGCAATAAACAAGAAATTTTTCCCTAACTATGAAACATCTCCAAAGGAAGGAAATATCTATGATTTTCTTCATAACAAGAATCAGGTTTTGGTCAGGAATGAGGAAACAGTTGGTAATTTGGTGAAATATAGCACAATTTTCCAGAAAAGCAAGGGAAAATTTAAGAAATTTTACATGGATTGAAGGATTTTTTCATTGTTATTAATTTTGAAAATATGAATTCTGCCTATAATAGTTATTTTTCTTTATTATCATGTATTTTTTTCTTGAAAAAATTTATAAAATTTCTTATATAATATTTAATGATTCCTTTCAAGGAAAATTCATGTGAAAAATGCTCCTGCCAAAAAATCATTCAAAGTGATACTAAGCAAAACTCAGAGAATTCGTCTCCGGAGACCAAAAACAAAACATCAATGAATCTCGATGTAAAATACCATATAAATGACTAGTAAATTCTGATCAATTTTCAAAGGAATCCATATATAGTCATGCCTCTTCATTTAACGATGAATATCGAATTCATGAGAATATTATAAGAGCAGAGTTGAATTCCGAGAAGAATCGAGAAATCCTCAAAAACGAGATAAATTTCTGTGAGAAGAATAAACATTTACTCGATTGCAAAAAACAAAACATAATCAAAGATCCTGACCTTTTTTTAAGTCGGATCTCAGAAAATACCAATGAAGATATCCCCACTTATAATAACAGTATGTTACCAGAGGAAAAAATTGAATGGGAGTCCAATAACAAGAATTGTTCAAATTTATCAGAAACACAAATAAAAAGTTTGATGGAAATTGTGAAGCAGGATTATATACCAAATTTTAATGGCAATGGAATGAATGTTCATGATGAAAGCTCACTTCAAAGCAAACATTCTAGTGTGAATATACCCGATGTGAATGATATAAAAGAGAAGAGAATTACACTTCCTTTGCAAATTTATGAGTTTGATGAAGAAAAAGGTGAGATTTATTATTATTAGTATGAGTGACGGAAATTTCTTAAAGGGAAAGGAAAAGAAAACATGGATCAGAAGAAAAATATCAGACTATCTTACCTTGTGCCGAGTAACATATTGAAAAAGATTGAAGGGTATTTGAAGAAGGAAAGTCCCAGTTTGTTTCAAGGATGGCAAGTAAAAACCTTAAAAAATCACAAAAGTCTTAAGAAATTTTAGATTAGATTTTGCAAATTGGAAGAAAGAAAATTCGTCTATTATCAAAATGAGACCATGGAAAAACCATTGGGCTTCCTTGATTTTGATTTAGTGAGTTTCATTTATGAGGAAGTATATTTTACTAAATATTATTAGAAAATAAAGAAATTTTCAACTAGGTGGTTAAAAACAATAAGGTGGTTGAGATCAAGTTGACATAACTTTTCTAGTTTAAAATATTTAAGAGAAAAAATTTAAGGCTACAACCAAAAACTTGCTCTAGAGTTTTTAAATTCAAGGCAGTCAATAAAAATGAGAGCGATCTTTCGAACTGGGCAAAAAATATCAAAGAACACCTTGAAGGTTCTCAAGGCGTGAAAAAAAACATGACAAAACTTTCCCAAGTTCCAAGATTTTGGAATGTTGATTTTTCCTTCAATTCTTTATTGCTATAAAGTAATCATTTTTTAGAATGATAGAATCTCAGAAGAACAATTCACATTAAAAGCTGACACTTTAGATCTTTTGTTATTTAAGTAAATATCTAAATTTTAAAAGAAACTATATTTAAACCAAGGGGAAAAACATTTGTTTCGAAGATCCAAAGGTCTGTGACAAGAAGCCAATATGGTTCGAACTTTTAATGTTTTAAAAAAAAAAATATAATTTTAAGATCATATTGCGTTGATTTTGAGATATGGAAATGATGACTTGGTGCTTTTGGAGTCCACTGGGAAATTAGGAGTTGGGCTTTGTTCTTGGAACAGCTTCGTTCGGAATAAATGGCAAAATTTATATAAAAAGTATTTTATTTTCACAACCAAATTTGTAAATGTGAACATCATTTTTAGAATGATTTTTCGACAATTAATCCTACCAAGAACGGATCCGTTAATAGAAAAATTGGAAAAATTTGTCAAAGTAAGAAACAATCCTAAAACAAAAAATATTATTTGGAAATTTGTAGATCGTTATTGGGAAAAAATTTAAAGTTACCCCTGGAAAATTATTAAACAGGAAATCAATTATTAAAAATATTTCAGATGAAGATTTCAACAACCGAACATTTTTCTGTTCGGAACTAATTGCGTCGGCTTATAAATGCTTGAAACTGTTACCAGATGATGTTGCTTCTTCACAATATTGGCCAGGTTAATAAATATTATGTAGAATTATTTGTTATTAAATAATTAACAGGATCATTTTCGTCAGAAAAGAATCTACCATTGATCGGATGCAAACTATCAAACGAATATTTAATTGACTTTGAGATAAATGAAAGTAAAAAACTTTAAAAAACAATTTTCTGAAATATATATATATACAATAATTAATGATACATTGTATGTCATAAAGTCAATTCATTTAAATGAATAACAAATTGGATATAATTGATAATAAAAACATTTTATTTTGATACAAAAAATTTCTGATCGAAAAATTCGATTTCTTCCCTTAACAAAAAAATTACCTAATTTTCGAAACGGAAGGTTGGAAAGTAAAATTTTTAATTTTACAATTTAAATATGGCGTTTTTCTTCTGTAGGTTTCTGAAAAAATTCTATTAAAAAAAAACTACAAAAAAAACATGATGAACCATAATTTTTTTTTTTCAAACTTAAAAAATTTTAAAAAATTTTAAAAAATTTGAAAAATTTGAAAAAATTTTTAGATTTTTCCAAAAAAAGTTTTGTTT
>Ga0302186_10002617_pt1 | contig 13704 bp, 13 predicted proteins | sample II_Bog_E1_2_FD_198782 | JGI IMG/M metagenome (GOLD analysis project Ga0302186, IMG submission 198782) | Peat permafrost microbial communities from Stordalen Mire near Abisko, Sweden - II_Bog_E1_1 | ecosystem: Environmental > Terrestrial > Soil > Wetlands > Peat | place: Sweden: Abisko... | reverse complement strand
GAAATTTAGAAAATAAATTTTTTATTTTATGTCTTAAACATTTTTTTTCTTCTTATTTAGTTTCACAACTTTCCTTTATTTTAAAATAAAAATAGTTTTCTCAACTAATGAAAACTTTTCAATAAATTAAAATAAAATTTTAGAAAATCATTCTTTTTTGTTTTAAACATCTTAATTTTTTAATTTATTTGTTAACCATTTTTTTTTCTGTTATCCTGTTTCAAAATTTTTCTTTACTAAAATTAAATTCTTCTTCTTAACTAAGTTTATTTCTATTTTTATTTATGTTGAAATGCTGGAGGAATCATGTTTTTATTGTTGATAGTTTCTAAAGAAAAAAATTGTATATAAAAAATATTATATTAAAATTACTTTTTCGGATTGCTCCTTGCACCATCATATTCGACAAATGAGCTAAGTTTTGATTTTTATCATCTGCTGCCTTATTATTTATAGTTATATTTGTGGCAGGTCCACTGATGCTTTTCTTTTCGCCTTCTGGAGGCTTCTCAACTTTTCTCAACTGAACAGTTCCTAGCATTCCCATCCCAGGCAATGGATTTCCCATCATACCTCCAACTGGAACTCCACCAAAAGGTTTCTTAAGAATTTCTGCCTTATCAACCAATCCTGCGCTAACCATTCCTAATATTAATTTTTTATAAAATATAGAAAAAATATGGAGAGTGCCTATATTCAAATTTTTCTTAGTTAGTCTTCTGTTTCTTAGAACTTCTACAATTTCATCTGGATTTCCCATTTTTAATCCGTTTAAATTAGTGAGTGTGTTAGCACCTTCCGTTTTGGAAAAGCCTTTCTCTAAGATTCTTAATTAAAAAAAAATGAAATGTTTTTTTATTAAACCTTCGGCTTTCTTCTTCTTCTCTTCTTCCTTGTGAGCCAATTCTATCTCTTTAAGAATGGTGCTTTTAGCGTTCTTGCAATTAACCCAAAATTTATAGATTTTCTCAAGAAGCTTATCAGAAGGTGTGTCGCTTGGATTTTCGCAGAAAAACTTGCAGGTATTAATGTAATTTTCATTACAAGTCTTCATATCCTTATCGATTTCTTCAACAATTTTGTTAATTTGTAGGCTAGCTTCTTTGAAATACTTCTCGACCCTGTCATTTGAGTAATCCGTTTGTTTTTTTATGGCATTTTCAACAAATTTGGCTCCTCTTCTGATTTCTCCCAGGTCACTTTGCAATTGAGATATAGGCATTTTCGAACCAAGGTCATAACCGCTAAAATCTTCATTAACATCTATGAGTGATTTGCCACTTTTGGCCTCCAATTTTTCAATGACATACATGAGCAGATTTTTCTTGGGATTTGTAGTCATTTTCATATCAACTAGCTTCTCCAAAGCATCTAGTTTGAATCCATAGGCACCTCCTCTAGCTGAAGTTCCGTTCAAATAATTACCAATAGCAAGGATATTTTCCAGAATATAAGTCAACTTTTGATCCTTTGGCAGATGTTCAAAAATCTTCATAATTTTCTTTAGTTTATCATTCAAATCATCCACTAGCTCTTTGTAATTCTTAGCGAATTTTAGCGCTTGCAAACGTTGTTGAAATCCTGGAACTCCACTGATTTCCAACACGAATCTTTCTGGGTTGGCCAATAATTCGGGTTCTCCATCATACGCCAAAACCGTTTTGATCTCTTCTTCATTTGGAATGACACCTAAAAGAGTTTCTACAGTATTGAGGGTTAAAACTTTCTCATCAATCGAAAACAAAGCTTCAACAATAGCAGTATTCGAAAGTTTCAACTTTCCGAGACAAATCTCCAAATTCTTCACTTTTTCTCCAGGTAACAATGAAATTTTATGAACTTTTGGCTTCTCTTCTGGTTTTTTATGTTCTGTATTTGTTGAAGGTTCTGGAGCTTTTTTTATGGCAAACTCTTTTTCCAAGAAATCAACATCTAAGTCAACTTTATTATCATCTAATTTCTCCCACACAGTTCCTTTAATGCTATTCATGGCAATTACTGTCCACATCAACCCTTTCAAAGGAATTCTGGGTTTTTTCTTATCCTTCAATTTCTCAACCACTTGAGCTAGTCCTCCTAACCCAGGCAATCCTCCTAAAGGTGGTGGTCCACCTAGAAGTGGTGGTGGACCACCTGGCTTTCCAAGCAAACCAATTGGAGGTGGACCTCCTCCACCTCCGAGGAGATTTAATGGTGGTGGACCTCCTAATATATTTGGTGGCAATGGTGGTGGACCTCCACCTCCTAAAAGATTTGGTGGCAATGGTGGTGGACCTCCTCCACCTCCTAAAAGATTTGGTGGCAATGGTGGTGGGCCTCCTACACCTCCTAAAAGATTTGGTGGCAATGGCGGTGGGCCTCCTACACCTCCTAAAAGATTTGGTGGCAATGGCGGTGGGCCTCCTCCACCTCCTAAAAGATTTGGTGGCAATGGCGGTGGGCTTCCTACACCTCCGAGAAGATTTGGTGGCAATGGTGGTGGACCACCTCCTCCTCCTAATAGATTTGGTGGCAATGGTGGTGGAGATCCTGTTCCTTGGTTGGATGCCTCTGATAATTTTTTTTCCAGTTGTGCAATTTTGGCATCCTTCTCTGAAAGAGTGCTGAGCTGTTTTTCTACACTTGCTAACTTGGCTTCCATCGCACTGAGTTTTGCTGATTCTGTTGTTTGAGTGGAGGATTTGTTGGAATCTGATTTTGACAAAGCCGTTTCTAATTCTTTTATTTTCTTTTGGGCTTCATCCAATTTTTTTTCAAATTCCACATTGATAATTTGGAAGGTTTTTAAGACTTGTTCTGCTTTGTCGACTTCTTTTTTTATTTTTTGGTTGTCGCTGTCTACTTTGTTTTTTTCAATTGTCAACTTTTATTAGAAATGAATTTAATTTAGAAAATATCTTTATATAAAATTAAAAATCTAAACCTTTTTAATTTCATCCTCACGTGATTTGACCGTAGTTTCAAAATTCTCAAGCTTTTGTTCTAGAGCTTCCAAGTTCATAGTTTGCCCAAGCACATTTTTAAGATCGCTTATTTGTAAAATTCCCTCTAAAAATAGAATTATAAATAAATATCCAATCTTAAGCAATTCAAATTAAAATTATTATTTATTTATTTATTCATAATTAATTGACAGAAATTACCTTGACTTTTAATGCCTGTGGTTTTCGTGAGCACATCAGCAATTTTTGCCCATAATTCTCTTCCTTTATCATTATTTGGAATCACCAGTAATTGTTGCATAATGGAGAGGAAGAAAGTGAAGCTTTGATTGGTCATGGATTCATTCTTTAATTTTTCAAAAATGGAGTTGATGTCATTATAATCCACTTTCTCCGTAAATGATGATTCGTTTAATAATTCAGGGAGTTCTGTGACTCCATAATCATCAACAGCTTTTTCAAAGACTTCAATTTGGTTTATAATTTGAAGTAGATGTTTTTCAAATTCATCTTGATTTCTCTCAATGTAGGAAGTCTTGCCAGCATAAGACAATCGTGACATCACGATTTGGTTTTCTTTGTCGACTTTGAGAGAATTGTCAAATGTGCAATCTGCAATGTTAAACTTGTCATTGGCTATTTTTTCTTTGATGTCTTCATAGATTTTCTTCAGTCCACAACTCACAAATTGTGATCGCATTAAGGTTCTTTCTTCTTCTTCCAAAGGTGATTCCGTCAATGTATTGATGAAAGTAATGATGTTTTCGATAAGAATGATGTTCTTGGCAGAGCGTAGCCCATCTATCAAACATTGGAAAGGATACTTATATTTTCTTTCTTCCTTCAACTTGTTCAAGGCATCTATCACAATTGAATGACCCTCATTGGAAATCCAGCAAAATGCATTCAAGATCTCTAAGGCTGAAGTGCATAGCTCCACAAATTGAGGGTTGAAGTTCTTGATCACTACAAACGCAGTATTTGGATTTTGGAGCAGGTTTTCTAACACCTGATCGTTATTTATCAAGGCTTCCAAGATCTTCAAGACCACCAATTGCTTGCTCACATTCTTGGTAGTTCTTGAACACATCTCTGATACTTCCAACAGGTTCAACAACTCGGAAACTCCTTCAAAAATCAAAAATGATTTGATATCGTCAGGCTTGGCCATGTCTAACCATACCCTTAAGGTTTCTAAATGTTGGCAGCTGGGATTTGATTTCAAGGATTCAACAAAACTCTGTGCCTGTGACTCTGCAACGTTGCTCAGAGTCTCAGAGTTGTGCTCAAGCATATGTTTGTGGCGACAGATCAATTTCCATTTGATTTCTGGGGATTGGAGTATGACTTCATCCTCTTGATCGGAACCTAGATCAATTTCTTGAAGAATTTGGAGGAATTCTTTGTTGACTTCATCATCAGAAGGTTTTGGAGGATATGCGAAATTGTCAACGAGGTTGAAGGCGACTTGATTTCGGTTACGGAGGGCGTAACGAAATTCAGAACTTTGTTTGCTCAAAGGTGAGCCCATCGAAGTTTTTTAGTTTTTTTAAAATAAAATTTATTGAATTTTACAATAAAATTAAAATAAAAATCTTGGAGTTTTCCTTTTTTAACATTTTTTTAAACGAAAAATTAAAAATAAAAAGCATTTAATCAAGCTTGGAAATCTCTTCTCTAAAAGAAAAAAAATGTGAATTTAAAAAAAAAAATCAAAATGTCACCATTTGAATCTGTGGGGGATATTTGACATATGGGGATTGATGTTGATGAGGGTTTTTGAATAAGTTTTTTTTCATTTCATCGTACGTTTCTTTGTCTGTCACGTATACTCTTCCTGTATGTTCATCGAAAAGAACAAATTCTTTTGACATATTCCTGCTTGGCAAAAAGAAAAATATAGAATACATAAACACGAAAAGCATAGGATAAAACATCAGTCTTTTAACAAAGCCATCCTTAAATATAAAAGCGTTTTTATTATATAAAAACTCCTTTAAATACATATTCTCTTCGGCCTACATTTAAATCATCATAAGTTGGTCCTCTGTTTTCTTTATCATCAGAATAAAATTGTTCCCATTTCCTTTTTTCATAATCATTCTTCTTTTTATAACTATAGGCTTGGTAATAAAATTGCTCATTATCCTTTTGTGAAGAGCCATAATAATTTTCATTGGCTTTCGAATGTCGAGACTTTCCTCTCATATTATAACCATAATGATAACTACTATATTTATTCTGCACACTGGAAGAATAACGATCTCCAGCTAAAAAGTGATCGAAATTTCTTCTGCTATCTTCGTTTGAAAGGATTTCGTAAGCTGTATTAATTTCCTTGAAATGTTCATCAGATCCTTTATTGACGTCAGGATGATATTTTTTAGCGAGATTGTAATAGGACTTTTTGATATCTTCTGGGGTGGCGCTTTTGTCAACTTGCAGAACTTTATACCAATTTTTTGAAGGGTCAACTTTGTTTGAGAAGGGAAAAAATGGTGTGAAATTTAAAGATCCTCTTGTTAGATTGCTAGGCTTTAAAATATTTAAAATTTTCATTTTAAAGCAATATTTTCTGGTTTTTATTTGAAGAACTAATAGAAAATTAGAAAAAATTCTAAATAATTTTTTTTTAAAAGTTGACCAAAAAAAATAAGGAAAAAGTCCATCATGTGGAAAATAAAATTCAAACAAATTCATTAAAATATTAAAAAATTATTTTACTAAGGAACAAATTACAAATAAATCATATTAACGTAAAAAAACTAATTATTATAATACACACAAAACTGTTGATTATAAAAGATAACAAAGAAAAACACAGAAGTTGAATTATATTTATATTATTCAATTTTCTCATAAAATAATAAATATGCTTCTCTTTTAGGGATATCTGCTTCATTTATTGGTTTCACCTCTTCATCATTAAAAAAATACCACTAAGAAAATATTTTAAGATTAACTCAAAAAATTAAACTAAAACTTTGTAGTTCCTTAAGGCAAAAGCTACATAATGGCCATAGTCTTCTGTTCCTATATGTGAAGCGAAACATTTCAAATTATAAAGATTTGGTTCATTATTTGAACAATAACTAAAATTAAGAAAGAAATGAGTGAATTACATAAGAAACAGAAAAAATAAACTTTTTCATGTCTAAACGTTCGAAGGGAAACTCAATTTTATCAGATATTTTCTGTTTTCGAGGATAGGTTTTGAACCTTTTGAAATGAATCAACAGGAGCTTGGGGGATTTTGCAATTGACATTTGTTTTTTGCTCTTAACTGTTTTTTTGCAAAAGGGACATTTGTATTCCGATATGATTTCTTCCTCGAAGAATTTGTTCAGACAATTGTAAACATTAAAACTTGGTTCTTTTTGAGTTGTCTTTTTATCATTTTTTTTGACTTCAGCTTTGACAATCGGAAGCGAAAAATCTAAAAAAATCTCGTAGATTTCTCTAGTTTTTTTGCATTCCATACATTGTATTTTTGTTTTCATTTGGCTTGAGAAGAAATAGTCTATGATGGATGGATTGTTTTTCAGATGAGACTCCCATTTTGCATCAGAAGTTTGTCCGATAATTGAGGAACTATTTTTTTTATCCAACATAGGGTTCAATTCGTCTTGTATTTCTGATAAAAACAATCTAATGAATTCATGGATGTCTTGTTGTTCCCTGGGATTAAAGACTTTTTTCAAGATTGATTTGAACAAATTGGCAGCATTGACGAAATTTGAATGGGTTTTTTTATTGGGAACATTATTTTGAGTTTCAAAGGAATTGATTAGTTTTAAAGCGTCCGAATATATATTTATGTATTTTGGAGGTTTGATAGTTTTTCCTTTATTTTCCTTATATTTTTCCGATAGAAAGTAATCATTCATACTTTCCAAAGTGAACAAGCATTGAAGACCTTTAACAAAAAATATTTAAATTAAAAAAAAAAATATGGTTTACCAGAATTAAGAAAACAATAATTTGAATTATTTGCTAATCCAAAGATTTTCATACATCTTTTCTTCTTATCTGACCCTCCTAAAACATCATCTTTGGAAAAGGATGTCGAATGTGAATCTAAAGAAGTTGATGATTGGGGATTGTCAAGATCATTTGAAGTAGATGTATTATTAGTCAGGATTTTCAACTTTTTGTAATTTTTCTTGTCCTGGGTTTTATCAAATTTTATCATTATTTTGTCATGATCTGTCGTTAAAATTTCTTCTCGATTTTCAGTGATAGCTGGTTGCTTTTCTTCCTCTTGATCGGCACTGTTAAATATTCCTTTGATTTTCTCATTAGGACTATTAGGATGCAACATTCCAGTTGTAGAAAAAAGAATGGCTTCGTTATTTGAAACTATGATTTGGCCATTAGATTTCTTTTTTATAGCTGGACCTCCATCATAAATTTTCATCACAAAAATCCAGGTTTTTTCATTTACCAGGACGTAATGAGAGTTTTCTTCAATTTCAGGAAGTGGACTGTAATCTTTATCAAGAAGAGAATAATTATTAATCGGTTTTAATTCGAGATTTTTGGGATCATCCAAATAGGTCGTGTAGTCAACAGCCCAATCAATATTTAAATAATATTGAACCTCGTCGCTTTCATCATAGATAAACTCTTTGATCATTTTTTTTTCTATTTTTTTTCTTTTTTTATGATTTTTTTGTTAATTTTCTCTAAAAGCTAAGAAAAATAACCTATCTCGAACAGGCAAACGTTTTAATTTAACGATATAATCAGCATATAGATTTTTGTTGATTTTTGATTCCATCATTGGAATTTCGACTTCCACATCGCTTTCTTTAAGTGGTAAAAAAATTTATTGAAATTTTTTAGGCTACTACTTTTTAAATTTGACTCTTCAATAGATTTTTCTTTTTCAGCTGATTGATTCATTATTATTTTCGAAGCCAAATCTGAAGGACTATGATCATCAATCATAGTCTTTTGCAACAATTGTGGATTAAAAAAATCTGGTTTTGGATTTGGTGGACTATATTCATAGGCTGTTTTAACAGTTCTGATCAAAAATTAAGCACTTAATTTAATAAAAAAAAAAAAACCTCTTCATATAGAATTGGCGTAGATCACTGGCTGTTAAACTCTTCACATCCTCTAATTTGGGAAGAGGTTTATTGAAGGAACCTTAAGAAATCCGATTATCAATGGAACATTTAAAATTGATATACTGTTTAGCTCGCTTTTGTCAGATTCTTGAATTTCATATAAGATTTCTGCCTAAAAATCAATGAAAAAAAAAAAATAGACATTATTCAAACATCCATGGAAGCTGTTAAATGAACATTTGTGCAAAAGTTGAACATTTTTTATTCAGCAAAGAAAAAACAATAAAATGAATTTTTGTTATTAATTATTATTATATAACAAAAAATGCAATCTAATTAAATCAAGCTTCATTGAATCAAACTTTTGGAGTTTTATGAACCAAAAGACACCATTTTTTTAATCCTCATATTTTTGGTTTTGCCATCTCTAAAAATAAAAATAAAATACTTTCTTCGGGAGCAAAGAAGCTACAATTTAATTCAAAACATTTATAATTAATTATTAAAAAATAAAATAAAAATGTTTTTGTTGAAATTATTTTTAAATGAAAATAGGTTGCAAAAATATAGCAAGTATTGCAATTTCTCCAAAATATGATAGTAAAAATCTTTAAAACTGCTTTCTGAAACTTTTTTTTTTCTTATAAATTATTTAAATTTAATTTATATTTTTTTCATTTAAACCTCTTGAAATGATTGACTTCTCATCAACCTCAAACGCTTTTATCATATACTGCCACAAGCATCCTAACATGCCATTGGTTTTTGGTTGTAATGAATTTGAATGTGAATTTGATCAAGTGATGTGTTCTAAATGTGTTTTAGAAAATCCTTATCATGAGCAACAACATAAGCGCAAATTCATTTCATTTAATACATATGTGGACATTCTATCAAGCGATTTATCCAAAAACATGAACAACAATGCCTTAATAATGAATCAAAATATCAGGAAAATTTTTGATAACGAGACGACTTTCATCCATAAAATGCAAGAACATATAAAAGTAGAAAAGGGTCTTATTGAAAGCAACGTGAATTCAATAGTCACTTCCTTTATTCAAGAGACTAATCGAGTTAAGAGGGAACTAAGAGATTATTTAGAAAGTCAACTTGATGTGTTTAAGAAGAATTTGACTCATTTCAAAACAATGTACAACCAATTCACCACAGACACAACCTTTGAAAAATATGCGAATCCACATTTTCTAAAAAGCAAATTACTCATGAAAACTCCATTGCAAACCTATTATTTCCTGCAAAACATTCGCAAAAATTCTGGCCTGGAATTTACAAGTTTTAATGAGCTTAATAATTACGCAACCAAGATCCTCTTTAATTATAATAATCCACCCAATATTTCGTTGGCAATTTATAACCAAATTCAGAGTTTTACAGCTCAATTATATAAAGATATCAAAGAAAGCCTTTTTGAAAGCTGCAATCCAATTGCAAATTTATCAGAAGATTATGTCAAGACTACAAATGACACTTTTATTTCTTTTAACAGGAAAAATCTAAAATTAGACAGAGTGTCTCTTTTAAACACTCAAAATTTTAAGATTTCATTGGAAAAGAGTTTCCAAGCCCAACATCTCAACAGCGTTTCAGCGATTCTGCCAATTTCGGATGATATAATAGCGACTTCGTCTTATGATAGATGCATTAAAATTTGGAGACTTTCTGATAATTCTTTGATCAAAACTCTCTACGATCAAAATAGTATTTGTTGTTTAGAGTTATTCTTTTTCTCTGAAGAATTAGGCAATCCTTCTTTGCCAGGGTATTCAATAAAGTATCAACAAAATCTTCAACATAAAATCAATCAAAACCCAGATATAGAAATAATGAATTTTGGGTTTTTGGTGATGTCTGGAGGATTGGATAAATTAGTAAAAGCCTGGAATTTCAATATGCTGCCATCTAATCAAGATAACATTGAAGCTTATTTAGAATACGCTGGTCATAGTAATTGGATTACTTGTATGATGTCTTTGGAGGATTGTGAAAACATGATTAGTGGAGATGATAATGGGGAAATCATTGTTTGGGATGTCTTGAAATGTAAAGAGAAATTTAAATTCACTGTTTATCATAAAAACATCGTCACCAGTCTCACAGTTATTGAAAGATACAAACGGTTTGCTTCTGCTAGTGCTGATTCTATTAGAATATGGGAGCTTAAATATAAGGAAAATGGGTCCAAGAAAACCTTGTTACTTTGTAGTTGTGAAAGATCGTTCACAAACGAAGGATTGATATATTCATTGATATCATCGACTAATTATCCTAATTTATTGATTATTGGAGGAAGAGATGGCAGCATTCATTATTTAGATATAAAAAAAGGAAAAATTGTTTTCGAAAATAATGAAAATCCATCCAATGAATATATTGCAAACTTTTTGTTGTTGGAGAAAAATGCTAGAATTTTTGATGAAGAATATGAAGAAACCAGCAAAAATTTCAACATCCTCAATTTAGGAAATAATGTTATTAATATCTTGGATGGATATGGAAAGTTAATTAGAACAATAAAACCTCAAAATACTGAAGATTTCTATTGCAACCCTGTGTTGCCAAACAGGAATTGTTATTTTTTAGGAATAAATCAAAGTTCCAAAGAAATAACATTGAAAATTGCAGTTGTTAGTCAATTTTCAAGCCAATTTTATAATTATAAAAGTTCAAGAGTGTCAATAGTGAATATAATCCTTGACAATTTAAAAAAAAGTCTGTAGTAATTTCATAATACATTTTTGGATGAGGTTTTAGATTTTTTTTCTAAAAAATAAATAATAATTAAATATTTAACTTCAATAGAATGGCCCAAAAAAATTCTGAAAGCAAAGAAAAAACTCAAATTTATTTTAACAACACCTGAAAATTAAGTTTTTTTAAATATTCTTGAATAGATGTGTCAACGGCAACCAGTTTTTTTTAAATTACATGTTTGCCATAATAAAATGATAGGATTCCTTTCCTGGATCCTACTCTGAAACTTTTTAAATCTTGTAAAATTCCAGTTCCGCAATTATCAAAGATCTCATTGTTTAAAAACAATAATTTTTTATGGTTTTATGTTTACGAATAAAATTCAAATTTTATTAAAAATTATTAAATAGTTAAAGTTTGTCATAATAATAGATAAAAATATGAACAGTTTGACATTTTAATAAAAAGAACTATTGGATATTTATGTAGTTAAAAGGAAAATACCCTATTTTATTTTTATGCATGCCAATCCACCAACCGTTTTGAGTTTTCTTTAAAATTTGAATTTTATCCCCTTTTTGTAATTTCAGATCATTTTCCTACATATTCATATTTTATGATCTTAATTCTATAAAATTTCAACTTTTTTTGGAGAAAAATCAAATTTGACGATTGCATGCATCTCTTGTTTTTTTGCTGTGTTTTTAGTATTTGAGCACTCATTCATGTTTTTTTCTTGTAAAACTTTATTTTCTGAAATTTCCTTAGATGCAAGAATTTTTGTATTTGAAACCATTGCATTTTCTTTATTATCAAGACTTTCTTCTCTTTTTGGAATCATTTTCAAATCAACATCACAGTTTCTTTTTTTATTCTCACTTTCCAACTCTTTTGAATTTTGAATGAAAAAATGAACTTAAATCAAATAAATAACCTTCCAATTCACTTAATAGTGATTTTGAAGGACTGGGATCCTTGAATGTATTTTCTCTATCTGTTTGATTATAAAAATTGTCTTTGTTCTCCCTGATAATATTTTTTATTTAAATAAAAAAATAAATATTTACTCTTTAATTTCTGAAATTTGTTCAAAATTTAAATTGGTTCCTTGTTGACTTGGAATGACTTCTTCCATTTCTTTATCCAAATTTGATTTGAATTGTTCATAGTCTATGTTTTCAATTTGGAAAGTATTGTTAATCTCAAACTTCTCACTTGCAACTTCATCCTCTTTCTGAACAGCCTGGTCCGAAACACATGAGAAACTATTATAATTATTGAGTTTCAATGGTTTTTTAGTTCCGGTTTCTTTATAATCTGAGTAATTTTTCATTAGAGGTTTGCTGATTTTATCTAAGCTGTTTGCCTGTCTGCGGATTTCGTTTTCAATTTTTTGATTCACACATTCAAGTTTATTATCCAAATTTTCAAATTCATCAAAGATTTTGTTTTTTCCTAATTTGGAATTTGTCGGCATTACAAATTGAAGTTTAGGGTTTATTCTTTCTGGAGGGATGCATTCAGTGTTATTTTTCAAATCAACAGAACCACGAATGTTGTAAATTTTTTGAATTCTTTTTGTCAGTTCTTTTATGTTATTAGGTTTTTCATGAATTTTTATCATTTGAATTGATTGCAACTCTTTTGTTAAATTGTTCCTAATTGAGATCGGTCTCAGTATTTGAATAATATTATTGAATAAATTCTTAAAAGACTCAAAAACTGCATCTGAAAGCAAAATGAAAAAAAAATTAAAATAAAATTATTACTCGCTTTTTCTGTTGTATCAATCAAAATTGTTCCAGCCTCTTCTCTTAAAGCAATATCTTTGTTGTGATTCAACAGACAATAAAGAATTTCGCTATTTGGAAATTAGCTATAAAAAAATTCAAAACATTTACTCAAATTTTTTTTGATATTCTTGTAAAATAGCTTCTTTTTGAATCAAGTCTTTTTCAATTTTTTCGCTATTTTGCTTCTCTCCCACATATAGAGTTTGAACATTTTTGAAATTCTTTATTTTTTCTGAGAATTTCAACAGTTCTCTTTGATATTTTGCCCTTTCATTTTGCAAGTTCAGCTTTAACGTTTTTAGTTCATTTTCGTTCAAAGTATTCCTTTCTTTTTCTTGCTCTAATTCTTTTTTTAATTTTTTGAGATTGGCTAATGAAAAGAAAGACTTAAATTCACTATTTTTTTTTTTAAAAAAGAAACCTCTAAGCCCTATGTTTTCTTTGTAATAATTATTCTCTGTGATAATTTGTTCAGATTCCATTATTTTATTAACATTCATAATTTTACTGGAGCTTTGAACCTTCTTATGGCGGTTATCTACTGATAAATTGGCATAATGTTTTTGCGGCCTTTCATTTCTTTCAGTACAAAATTCACTTTGATCTTTTAGTGAATACATCAAGACCTTTTTTGAATAATCAGGTTTTAAAGAGTAGATCATGCAATTTTCAGAATTTTCATTTTCATGATCCTTGATTATGTTTTTGTTTGATGATCTTTTTACTTTGGATTTTGCTGTATTTTCTGCCTTATTGAGATTCTGATTCGAATGATCAAAAGAAAAATTGTTGAAGCATCGATCAAATTGTTTTGAAAGCAAGGACGATTTTGAGCGCATAGTTGAGGAATTGTTAGAGGAAGTTTTGTTTTGATTGGAATGAAAGAACTTCTTCATGGCAATCACTGGCTCAGAAAAACCACCAGGCTTTAAATAAGGTTTTGATAAAGTTGTTTCCATCGCAATTCGTTGTTTTTTAAATTTGATAAATTAAAAATTTGTTATATGATGTTGTTTTTTTTTTCTTGTTTTTGTAATTAAACAGTTTTTCGTCGCATTAATAACTAAAAAAAAAAATTTAAATGGCCTTTTATTTTAAAAAAAAAAACAGTATTATGATCATTTTTTGTTTATTTATTGAAACAATTTATTTTAAAACTCAAATAAAAGTTTAGAAATT
>Ga0302186_10002615_pt1 | contig 13718 bp, 13 predicted proteins | sample II_Bog_E1_2_FD_198782 | JGI IMG/M metagenome (GOLD analysis project Ga0302186, IMG submission 198782) | Peat permafrost microbial communities from Stordalen Mire near Abisko, Sweden - II_Bog_E1_1 | ecosystem: Environmental > Terrestrial > Soil > Wetlands > Peat | place: Sweden: Abisko... | reverse complement strand
GTGTTATGATAAATGCAAGATAAATCGTACTTGTTAGACTTTATCAAATATCTATCTGGGAAAGATTATTTAGGTCATTAGATCACTAATCAATTTATCGACTTTATAAATCTACTGCAGCCTAAATCACATGCAGTTTATGAACCACCCTAAAACTGGGAGGAATAATCCTATTTTTATTGTCAAAATGATTCTATTTTTGAGTGTTTGTATCGAAACAAAAGAATGTCATAAAGAGGCATTTTTATATTTAATATATTCGGGATATAATTTTTAAAGGTATCAGATGGAGAGACCTAATAGACCCTGCAAATTCGGAGATAAATGCAATAAGTATGCGAATAATACTTGCACTTTCTACCACCCACCAGGCCAACAGTTTGGAGGAATGGGCAATCAAAGTCAAATGGAACAACAATCACAAAGACCATCAAGACCCTGCAGATTTGGCGATAACTGCAAAGACCTTGCCAATGGATCTTGCAATTTTTATCACGCTCCTTCTCAGGGAAATGGGGGAATGGGAGGCTTTGGTGGAATGGGAGGAGGCATGATGGATACTGGAATGAAAGGCTATCAAGGTGGAATGGGCAATCCAAATCCCAAACCGTGGCAGAAAGATCAAGGCGGAAATCCAGGATTTACAGGCCCAAAGTAAAACTACAATAATGCCAACGATGATGGTTTCGGCGCATTTTGTCGAGACTTTCATCTCGAGCAGCAATGCAAATTCGGAGACAAGTGTAAAAAAAAGCATTCCTTCCTTCTTAACTCCGAAGACAATTTGAAAAGATTGAAATTTTTACGCAACATACCATCATCCCCTTTAAGCAAACTTACAAAATTCAACACAGGAGAAAAGTAAATATTCGCTCTGCGGATGGACAAAGATGTTAGTTTCTTTGACTTCAACATAGAAACAAAAGCTCTTAATGACATTTTTCAATGGCGCCTACCATAAAATGGAAAGCCTCACTTTTACGATCAGAAAAATGAGTATATATACTACTCAATGTAAAACCCAACTACTTCGTATGAGGATATAGGTGTATACAACCTGCAATAACAAAAGAATTATTATATTATGAACTCGCATCAGGGAAGAGTCACAGGAATGGCTCATTTCAATCCCACTGTGATGCTAACCTGCTCCATTTAGGGGTAACTTAAAGTGTGGTGTAAGTAAAACGATCAATATACCGTTCACTTGAACTCAACTTTACAACTCAAATAAAAATTCAACCCTTCCAATCTCAAGTTTGAGCTATAATTTATCGATATACATGAGTTGAGTGGGACTAAAATCATAACATTGGGCACTTCCGACTGTCGGTTGCTGTTCTTTATCGGTGATAATCTCGACTACAAGGCTGTAACTCTTTCTGAATCCTACGTAATCTGTATATTTTATGAAGTCAAAGGTATATAGGATACGATACGTAACTGACAAGGGAATACCATACGCCGTGGTATTGACATGGAACAATAGCACAACTATCTCCGCACTCATCTCTATCAATCTTAATGATTTATCACTCAAGAATCTGATCGAGGTCAAAACTACACAGGAACAGCCTTGGCAAACAATCAGCATATTTGAGTTTTTGGATGATTATCTGATGGTTGGAACTGTGGGAGGGCAACTCAGCATTTACCGATTCCCTGATACTACCCAGAAAATCGGGGGCATTTTCCATCAGAATACAATCGTCGATATTGTTACTGCAGTAGGAGAGATAAAAAGCACAAATTTGAAGCTAAAACTGATGCTAATTTTGGAGAAGAAGACATCCTAAAAGCGCGAAGGATCCTTGGGAATTTACTTGATCAAATGATTTACAAATTCAATATAATTTTACTTTCTCCTTATTAGCAACTTGTGGGTCGGTTGACTGAATTTTTAAATTAAAAAACGGAATTATCTTATCCCTTCTTATTTTGAAGTTCATGTTTGGAGCTTACTTTGTTTTGTATACTATTTTTAGTAATTTTGCATATATTTATAATCATAATTAATTCCTAAAGTATTGAATCACCTCACTACACCATGGAAATATAAACCATTCATAAGAATTATTAAACCATCAAAGATCGCTTTAAATACTTCGATATCATATGCATCTATATTTTGTTTGCAGTCAGCTGCTTTCTTCTAGTTTCATCATTTGTCAACTTTAGATCAGGTCATCAATCACAAACGATCTTAACAAATCTTCAAAATTGGCAGTCCTCATAAATTTTCAAATAAAATGACAATCATCTTAAAGAGCTTTTGGATTAAATTGAGAAAAAGATATCACAACTTGTCAATCTCGAAAGAGATGACGAAAAGCTTTTTTTAAGAATAAAGAAAAAATATTTATAAGAAAATGAAGATGAGGATGAAATTGAATAGATTCAAACATTCCAAAGCAAACTCAACAAAATGAAGGCTATAATCAAGAGAAAACAACCATAAGTAAAAGCTCTTCGTCAGCAATACGAAGATGTCTTCATCAAATTGAAGGATCAGTATGAAGGAAGATAGAGATAGGGATTAGCCTACTTTAAGCAGCATGGATAAGAGATGATAAAATAAGGAGAAAAGACTCAATAGGCACTGACATAATTTTTGACTCGACATTCAAGGTGGTACAAAGAGACTCTTGAGGATCAACTCAAATGGGAGGATAGTGAATTAAATGTAATGGGAGTAGTGTAATATTTTGGTGAATCTTATGAATTGCGAAAGTAGTTCAAATTGATGCCACAACTAGCCCAAAAAGTATTATATCCTAGCCCTATTCAATTTTTATCGTACCTGTATGCAAAATAAACTAATTTAAGATAGTTTTTAGCATAGCGCGAGCATTTCTATCATGGCAGACTTTAGATGACAAAATTAAAAACAGTAAATCCATCACTAAATCTAATAAGATACAATATACTCTCATCCCTCGAAACAAACGAATGGAATCGCGAAGTGTTTTAGTAATACAAGCGATTATAGACAACATATAAGTTTCGTTAATTAAATGAGTAAAAGAGTATCTGTGTAGTTGTGCCGTCTTTTAACAATAACCAATTGTTTAGAGTTTAGCTTAATCTCAATTCAATCTTTTCTCAAAACTATACGAATTATAAAGTTGTAATTATGGACGATGCATCAACAGATGGAACTCAAGATCTCATCGAAAAGTATTTGAAGTATTACAGCATTCCTGAATCGAAAGGTCAACTCATTAAAAATGTAGTATCAAAAAAAGCTTTATAAAATATATACTTCGGGATATTATCATTTTGCACAAAACAAGAGATCGTTATCATTGTTGATGGAGACGATGAGTTGATAGGATTTAATGTTCTAAAAGTTATCAACGCTGCCTATACACACGAAAAGATTGGGTTTCTCTATTCTAATTTCTACTATTATCAACAATCTAAAAAGCATGTTGAGAAGGGATTCACTGCATAGTATACATAGGGTGAAAAATAGCAAAACTACCGTCGAGTGAACCAAAAATTCTCTCACCTAATAACTTTTAAGATTGAGTTATTGAAGCAAGTGAAGGATCGTCATTTAAAGGATGAGAGTGGTAAGTTTTATGATGTAGCCTATGATTTTGCTCTATGTTATCCTTTGATGTAACTTGCATGCGGACATGTGAAAAGACTTGATGAGTATCAATATCTGTATAATATTGGGACTGGACTCAATGACTATGCGATAATGAAGTAGCATCAGTAAAAAATTGGGAAGATGATCCTATCAAAGATACCATACTCCTGTGCTCCTGAGTATTTAAAATGAGGGTGATCTAATTCATTTTATTTCCTATTTTTCCTTGGCATTATCAAGTAAATAAGTGAGTTTTGTTTAATCTAAAGGTTGGCTCTAATTCTTTTCTCTATTAAATATTAATTAAATAAAGATAATTATTGATTAATCATAATAATTTGATAACCATAACCGATGGCCAAGGACAAGAATCACTCATCTAAAAATCAAAATCATAAAAACCATCAAAATGGTATCAAAAAGCCAAGAAGACAGAAATACGGCTCTCTGAGTGGAGTTAACCAAAAGTTCTTGAGAAACAGAAGAAGATCAGTCCGCAATGATCCCAACATCAAGCGAAGCAGAGCACTTCAAAAAAGAGTTGACGCCTTCAAAAAAAGAACTGCTTGATTACACGCCTATTTAAACACACTTAAACTTAACATACATCAATATTCAATTTGCTTTATGTCTGTTGATCGTTCTTAGAAGTTATCAGTGCTCATATAGCTCCTTTTCACTATCATGAAATTAAGGTTGTAAATATTTCTAATAATAAGAGATTCACCCAATAGAGATTATCTCAATTTAAAAGATATTGATTATAGTCATCATTATGTTTGCAAGTTGTCACTCGATAAGACTTAATATACCTTGTTAAGGGTAATCCCACAGGCTGTTACATTTCCTTGGAACACTTTTCCATAAGGAGATGACCATCCTCCAAAAGCTTTGAAGTCATCAAATCCAGCATTTTTATCTTCATGGTGATAAATTAAAGGCAAAGAGGATAGCTCAGGACAAGCCGATATACTTCCAAAGGTCTTTGTCCAAAATTATGGACTTGAATATATTCCTGGTTATTTATTAAGGTGTTTGACTGTGGCTACCATTTCCTGAACATAATCGCAGTTTGACTTGTAATTCGTACCCCATTTACAACCAACATTTGGATTATCTTCGAGATAAAGCCAAAATTTATCAAAGTATTGATAAGCAATAGCAAGCATCACCTCATCAATTTGGAATTTGGCATTTTTCCCACGACATGGTCTAACAAAGAGGTCAGTCTTTAATCCGGATCGTTGGGCATATAATAAAGTATCTTTGACACTGAGATCCAGATCTGCACCTTCTAAGGTGAAGGCTCTCACATTGGCAAATTTGTAGCCTCCATCTCTAAGGCAGTCAAAAGTAGTCTGGAAGGTGAGAATGGGAGAGATGTCGATGCCAATGGTGGCGGATACATGAATGGTGAGTAGCCCCAAGAATAAAACTTTAATGAGAATAAATCCAGATTTCATATCTAATTATTATTATGGACACAGTTAGGTGATAATTAATTAATTGAGAATTTGTTGTGTTATGCGCTATTCCCTAAAATTACGAATGAAATAAATAGGCTTAATGGTGTTTGATGAAGAGTTTGTGAATTAAAATGAATATATTTTCAACTAATTCTTCATTTATTTTAACTATTTTTAACTAGTTCCATCAAATCAACTCATTTTATTGGATGCACCAAGATTATACGGTAAGCACAATTATAAAAACCTAATTAAAAGATGTTAATTTCTAAGTTGTATAATTTTAATATCAACTGGATTTTATAATCTTCAGATAATTTAAATATCGAATCATTCCTAGATACAAAAGTAATTGCCAGACTGTTTTTGCTACTTGTCAAGAACCGAGTAGAGCTTGTTAATTCGGGGACGGAAATTTGTTGGATCCCTTCTAAAAGTAATTCCTAACATATTTAGGAACTTGTTCATGCCCTGAACTAATCCCTGTGGAGAATTAGCCACGCATTTAACTCCAGGCTCACCTTAGTATACAATCACTTGGTCAGCAAGATAGGTCGCCATGATGAAATCATGTTCTACAATGAAAGCTGTCTTCTGGTTGTTGAGGATGAAACGCTTGATCACTCTCGCAGTAATCACTCTTTGTTCACTGTCCAGATAGGCTGAAGGCTCATCAATCAGATAAGTATCTGCCCCCTTCGCCAGTGCCAAAATAATTGCAACCCTTTGCAATTCTCCTCCTGAAAGTTTTTGAACTTAATTGTCAATGATATTATTCAAATTGAGTGGTTTGGTCACTTCAGATGCAAAGGTAGCTGTTTACCAGTTATTGCCGATTTTATTATAGAATAACTCACGAACCGTCCCCTCAAATTTGGGAGCAATGGTCTGTGGTTTATAGCTGATGTTCATTTCAGGAATCTTTATTAATATAATATTACATCGTTTTCCTTCTTCTCCTCCTTCTTAGTCTTTTTTCCAGCTTCAGCTAACATTTTTATAAAGGTTGTCTTGCCAGTACCATTTTCGCCCAGTAATACGATGATTTGAGAAGTTTTAAAGGTTCCTTCTTTAACGGTAAGCTAAAAGTCTCCAACCTTTTTGTAAAGCTGAATTAGTATATAGTTACTTATGGATACTTGTAAGCCCCTGTCTTATCCATCTTTATGTCCTCAAAAGTATCACTTATCCTGAAGGTAAGTTCTTATTCTCTAAACCTCATGTTTTCAGTTGGAACAAACCCTGACAAAAAAATGTTGATGCCTTCTCTGACAGTAAAAGGCATAGTAACAACTCCATAAGCTGCAGGCTCTCCATAGAGGCAACAGATGAAATCAGAGAGATAGTCCAAAATAGATAGATCGTGCTCGACTACAATGATGTAGTTATCATGAGTCTGCAAACCTCTGATCAATTTGGCACTTTTGATGCGCTGCTTGACATCCAGATAAGAGGTAGGCTCATCAAATATGTAAACCTCAGCCTTTTGAATCATCACAATCAGCATGGCAAATCGTTGTAACTCGCCTCCAGACAGCTAATCGATATTTCTTTCATAAAGCTTATTAAGTTCTAAATCGAATTTAAGCTTTTCACTTAATCCCAATGTGTCCTTCTTAAGGATATATTCGCCAACCTTACCTTTAGCATTTTTTGGGATACTGTCAACGTATTGAGGCTTGATGGCAGGTCTGTAGGTCAGCTCAAGCATCTTTGTCAGATAGTTCTGCAATTCAGAACCTTTGAAATATTTTAGAACTTGCTCCCATTCTGGAGGCTCGCGGTAGTTACCGAGATTGGGCTTGAGTTTGTTGCCCAGAATAAGTAGAGCTGTTGATTTACCTATTCCGTTAATTCCTACCAGACCAAGAATCTGCCCAGGTCGAGGAGTTGGTAATCGATGCAGTTTGAATGCGTTTTTTCCGAAGCGATGAGTTGTAAGTTTTTCCATATTCTTGGGGATATTGACGATTTTAATGGCCTGAAAGGGGCATTTCTTGACGCAGAGTCCGCATCCGACACAGAGAATTTCTGAGATATCTACAATGGTAGAGGTAGGCATGACATCGATGCATATTTTTTCCGTCTTATTGACAGGGCAACTCTTCTTACACTCCTGTTTGCAGCGCTTTGGTTTGCATTTTTCTATGTTAACGATGGCAATTCGGTGCTTGTTCTCTTCCATTTGTTGAAATATAATCAAAGATTTACATTTTGGCAAGCTTTCATAGTATTAGTTAGAGGGTAAGGAATTAGCATTTCCCTTTTTATTTAAATTTATGATCAACCAATTGGATCAAGCCCGTATTGACATTAAATAAATTCATTCATTGGTTAAAATGATGTTAATGGATTGATATATTTATTATTTATCTGGATTTAACTCATACAACAGATTTGGAAATTTATCAATCAGCATTATTTTGCTTACTTTTTGACTTACTTTTTGGTGACTTTCCTTTCCCTTATTCATCTCTTCGATCGCTCATCTTTCCTTTGGAACAAGTATTTTTCCGTTCAGACTTTCTTGTTCGCTATTGATCCTATTAATGAACTTGATCTAGAGTTGTTTTAGAATAGTACGGATAATCCTTCTGATCCTTTTTGGGTTAACTGAAGGGGTAATCAATATGAAAAGGGAGTATAATTTTATCTTCCATTTTGCCAGTTTCAATATAAAATTATTAACGCGCCTATAAATACTTGACTCTCCATATCATTTCCCTGCTCTTTTACAATCTCTTCTAAGCCTTTTGCTCTTCATCCAATGCCCCAATTTTCTTGTTAATTATATCTTATATATTCTATTTATATAATTTTATTTTTTGCAATACCGATTTTTCATTGGTTTACATCACTTGATCCTATAAAAATAGAATAACCTTTTATAACTCCTTCGCAGAAAGATGATACTCGCACATCTTAAAAAATAGGTATGATTTCTACACACCCAGCATGTTCTTGAAGTACTGGGCTTGCAATTATGAAGTACTCTTTTTGATTGTTTCCTTCTTATAAATGTGGCTTAAAGCACTCAAATAGTGCTATTACTAAAGCTAACGCAGAAAGTTTCTATATTCAAATCCCTATTTTATGGATTTAACCAGCTCTAACTTTTATTCATACAGACTGATAAGTTCTGCTTTTTTGTAGAGAGATTTGATATTATTAATTCTCTCTTTCTCTTGTTTTTCAAAATCAGAATTTTAGATGCTACTTATTTCATCCTTAATAACCAGAAACAACATTTCTTCGTCAACATCATTATTCTTCAGAATGGAATTTATGAATTTTTACTATGATTTGGGCTGATGAGTAAGGACAATGTGGTACTTTCCATCCTTCAACTGTTTCTCTTTTACAGTAAATTAGGTGTAAGGTGCAATCAAGTATTCAGCGCTTCCCTTATAAAATGAAAATCTTTCAATGAAGAGGCAACTTTTGATGCGAGATTCGTCCAACATGGGCACGTCTTAAAATTAAAAGAATAAACAGTTGTTGTGGCTGTTTTATTCCTAATTTTAGTCTTTGCCGCAAAGAAGAAAACAAGTATTATATAATGTTTCGTCTTTGTTTATGCCTGACATGATGGACTCAATATCCTTATCAGCAACGTACACAACCAATCTCTTCTTTCCCATCACCTAATCTTCGAATGAAACAAAAGTAGTCAACAGAGTCACGAGGTAAGACGAAAATATTTTGGGGGTGAGACAAGTTGTAAAGGGATTTTTAAAGATATTCTGAAAGATATCAAAAAATCCATGAGGAAGAGAGAAGATATAAATAACTGCTACCTGAAGATCAATAAATGTCTGGCAAGAGTCAAGTCGATTAAGGTAAAAGTACTCAAACTACTCATCTGAAACATCAATTAAGTCATAGGACTTGCACTTGAAGAGACACCTTTTAATATCCTCCTTTAATGCATTAATGCAATCTTACATATTTTATGGATCTTTGATCAATTTATACCCCACTCTCCAAAGATTGCAGTAGGATTTCAAGAAGGCTGAGAAATCAGGATTGGAGTGAGCTTATGATGAAAATTTATAGAAAGACTGATCATACTCCGTACTCATTTTGAAATTGTCATCATTAAACACTTCCTTTAGCAGTTAATTCTTAGAAACTATCGAGCTGGTCATTTTGATCTCCGAGAAGATATTTTCAGCAATATTATTCTAAATTTTGTAGATGGCATCGAAGAACTTCGGTAATGATTTTTTCACAAAAAACGAGACGGCGACTTTGGAAGTAAATACATTATCGAGATAGTCATCAATATGACTGAGGTTAAAATGAGCAAACACAATTTTTTTGTCATTTGATATCTTGTCCCAATTCTTTCTGATTCTCTCCTTATCATCAAAGATAATTATCTTTATCTTACTGAAGTAGGAGTCTCTTGAGATTGATGCTTTGGGCTTCGAGGAATCAGGAATTTTTTAACTCACCATTTAAATTTAACTATTTAGTAAGGGGGATAAATCTTTTTAATAATCCTCATAGCGGCATATCAGGTGGTAACTTTCTATAAACTATTCACGATTTCTGCTAAGATATTTTTCAGTAAATGATCTTAGATCTTCTATATTGGTCGTGATTAGACCCATTTTAGAAGTCAGATGTTTGAGCTCCTTTTATTTAGCTCGATAAGTGGTAATGGAATCAATGGGACTGATTTCAAATTTTATCTTGAAAGAGGCATTTTCGATAATTTATTTAATCTTGTCATTGAGGTAACTCTTCACAGCTTCAGGATTTACTTACTTATCCTTCATAATTTTATCGATTATTTCAGATTTTTATTAGACACTATAGATATAGACTCTATAATTGAGTTTTGAAGTCCTAATCCATTGTTTTAATTGTTAAATATCTGGAATGAGGCAGTCAAAAGTGATAATATAGCTGAAGACTGAAGTAATCAACTTCTCCTTCAAATGATCATAGGAAGAAACGATTTGCAGATGAAGATTGTCAATCTACGCTTAATTTTGAATATTCTTCGATTGTTTTTTTCTTAACTTTTCAATTACTTGGACTTTTATATATTATTTCTCGTTTTAAGTATATTGTAAATTTGTGAAGATTATTGTGTTTTGCGAAATTAAGGTTTCCTAGTCAACCATTTTATCTGTGCAGTTTTTGATTGTCTTTGCAATCCTTTCCTTGCTGCCAGGTGTTTTTCCTTAGTTTACCATCCATATTTATCGCCTCTCCTCTAAGACTGCATCTTCACTGCCTAAAAATATTATTTTTGATTGTAATTTACGCTTCTTCTTTTAAATCAAAATTTATTGCAGCATTTTTTTTGAATTAACAGCGATATACTAGCTAAAGTTGCTGATGAGCTATTTTTTAAATGAGCTTATATCATTGCTAAAATTATGAGACAGGCCATGCCTTATTAAGAACTCGCCCCACTCGGCTTCTTCTTTTTTTTAACAAACTATTTTAATTGTTGTCCTCTTATATAAGTCTTTCACCATTCTTCGGAATTTAAAATCGAAAGGCTCCTCCCTCTGCGGATTGCTGAGAATATTATCCTTAATAACTTCAATTTTATCAGCCACGAGGGTCACATAGGGAACTTCATAATCAGGCAGTCTGAACTTCAATACATCCTGAACAAAAACATAAAGCACCAACTTCTCTAAAGAATACTTCCGGATATAAGTGATTAGTCTTTCTTTGAGAGTCATAGTTTTTTTGGAAGTTGCCTTACCAAACATCTAGTCGAATTCTCGACGATTATCCTTGGTCTTTGCAGCAAGTGAGTTTTCATATTAGATGATACTATCTTTTTAAATTTTTTAGCGAATGATGATGAAAGAGAGATGTTTAAGACTTTGGTTTTATAAGAATTTATCGTAGTCGGTATAGTAAATGACATGAAAACGTTCATCATTAACAATCTCGTTGAATACCTCTTTTTCCTTGTTCTCGTCGATAATGACAACTGTTGTCGGGCTTTGCGATGATCCCATAAAATTATAACTTACAAGTATTAAAATGTTTCGAAGTGATAAAATCTAAGATAGATGAGATAACATTAGTAATGTATGAAGATAGATCAGCATATAAAAGTCTGATCTCATATAAAAATATGGTGAATATATGCTTGCTTGTATATTAATTGCATCATCTGTTGGATTTAAATACTGCTTGCGCCCACATTTACACTAAAACATAAAGAAATATTCATTATAATCGAGTACGAATAAAATAGGAAGTTTGATATTTGTTTTATGTACTTTTCGGAAGTATAGATAGAGATATAAACTGCATAATATATCTTTGATAATATTTCGAGGCAGATTGCAATCATGGAAGAGACCAAACTATAAAATCCAGTCATATCATGCAGCGGTATTAACACCATTATCTTAGTTAGTGAAGATGACAACAGTTCACTCGACAGATCATTCTAGAGCATGGCCAATGCTTATGACTTCTGCGTGCATTTCATCAACAAAACTGATGAAAGCGTCGACAGCCAGTTTGTTAATGCCTAAGACAATCTTACTCTCGATGAATGCATGACCATTCTGCAAGACAAACTTAAAAGAGCAATGACAAATGTCATCTACAAGGCCAAACTTGAGGAAGAAGGAATTCCTGGAACAACCCTCCTTTCTGATTTCGTGACAGAGCCTGATACTGATCTCTACGTTTTCTACGAGGGAATTAAACCAATCGTAAAGGAAGTTGAAAAATAACTTCACTATGAAGCGATCACCAAATACTCTTACCTCGATTAGAAAAAAACTGTGAAGTAAAGCTTGGATTATCTAGAATATACATTCCTCTAGAGGGAGTTGGAGAGCTGCCGGCTGATAAGATCGTTGCTCGATTCCTTGACCGAAGCGTAGAATTACGTATTCACGACTATAAAGGGAAAAATTGGATATTTGCAGTGCCTAAAACTCAATGCTCCATTCTGGTCAGAAACTGCAAAATAACCCAAAAAGCTGACAAATTGATTGTAAGTATCGGGAAGATGAGTGAGAGTGATAACTGGTTCAGTCTGCATAAGGTCAAATGCGTGGGTGAGAAGGACACCGATTGATTGTAAACATTCAATACGTCATATGCTATGAATGAATATCTTATTCTATCATGAAATCAAGATCAGCGAAACGATTAGCCCATAGAGAGCGAGGGCTTAACCAAAAATCAGAATGAGAATCAGTCCCACAAATAGGCGTTATTGAAGGGCGTTGCATCGAATACCCACATCTCCGACCTTTCCAATTGAATAGCCGGCTGCCTGAATGAAGAGATAATTACCACACAACTAAAGCCACATACCAATCCTGAGGCCATATGGGCAAATCCCTCCTTCAGCGAATAGCTGTCATCGTTTTTGACTGAATAAGGGCTTGAGTACCTTTCTGGCTGATAATGACAGCAACGATCATCCCGTAAATACCCAAGATACCAGCCATAACTACAGGGATGAGTGATTTCATGACAACTCCAGGTCGCCAGATTGAGATGCTGCTGATGCCTGTTCCCGCTTTGGCTGTTCCGTAGGCAGCTCCCAAATCTATTTGACTGAAGGATTACTTGCGAGAACAAGGGCCATGCTTACACCCATGAATCCAAAAAAGACGGCGCCTGCGTTATCAGGCAGAACTGCAGCTGAGCTCATTATGAGATAAATCAAATATAATCAAATGAAAAATATAAATCAGAATCAATGCAAAAGACAAATTATCCAAATCTTTGATTTTTCATAAGAAATAATCAGAATCAATGATAGGATTTGACAGACTGTAGTATCTATATGCTTAAATACTATTCAATTCAATTCCATAAGTTGTTGATTGGGATGATAATGCTTGTAGTATTAGGGACTATGACAATTTTGAATTGCCTGACCAAGTACAAAAGTAATATTTTTTCAAATCAAACTGCTTTGTGGTTTCTTATCCAGAATACAGTTGCAATAGTTCCGGCAATTGTCATTCCAATTGCAAAGTATCTGACTAAACCCCACCCTTTCTCGGATTCCACCAATTACTCCTCGTTTATGCTGGTCATGGCGTTCCTCATCTCTTCCACTTCGCCCTCGCCTTCTTCATCTCGGCTCATTGATCTTTTCTTAATATCCTATATTTTTCTCGTCTGGTAGCTTCTCTCCAAAATATCAGTCGACCGAATAAAGATATCACTCAAATAGGATATTAGCAATAACTTGAGAAACTTGAAATCGTTATGGGCCTCGTTATTTAATTAACACTTTCCCCATCGATAGTCGCGCACCATCTCATATGTTCTGTTGGCTTGGTTATACTCCTTCTCTGTGCAGCATGTGATTGCAAAAGGAGGGGATCTTCCAAACGTCCCCTCCAATAAAAGACCAAGTTTTTCTGGATAGTTCTGTCTTATGATTTATTATATCGAAAACCAGTTTACGTTTTAAAGTTTACTCCTTTCAACTATTCGTTTTTTGAACTATCTAATTTCACTGACTGTGTATGTATCACTCTTTGCAATGATTGGGATTAGGTTTGTAATTGCTGCCATTCTCTTCATGATTTGCACATCGTAGTCGCTGATCCATGGACCGGAGAGAAAGAAAAGACAACAATGCACTCTTTCATCCGGGAAGAACACACACTTCTTTTGATTTTATTCAGCAG
>Ga0302186_10002614_pt1 | contig 13724 bp, 10 predicted proteins | sample II_Bog_E1_2_FD_198782 | JGI IMG/M metagenome (GOLD analysis project Ga0302186, IMG submission 198782) | Peat permafrost microbial communities from Stordalen Mire near Abisko, Sweden - II_Bog_E1_1 | ecosystem: Environmental > Terrestrial > Soil > Wetlands > Peat | place: Sweden: Abisko... | reverse complement strand
CCGACTCAAACTTGAGATCACGGCACCATTGATGGACTTGAGCCACCTGTTCAAAAGGCTGGATGCGATTGATATCATCCTGTACTTTGTCATCAAAATCCTGAACACCCATGGAAATGCGATTAAACCCAAGCTGGCGCAAGACCTTCAATTTATTTTGAGTGACCGTGCGCGGGTCGATCTCAATGGCGATCTCTTCGTTAAGATCAATGTCAAAGACAGTTCTAATCCTGGAAAAAAGCCTTTCCATTTGACCTTCGGACAAATAAGTCGGCGTTCCCCCGCCCCAATGTAATTGACGGATAAGTTTGCGTCCTTGGATCCGGCTGATCACCATATCCATTTCTTTAAAAAGATGCTCTAAAAACTCATCTCCTACCTTATCTTCTCTGGCTCGGATGACTTTATTGCATGCGCAAAAATAGCAAAGTTGTTCACAAAAAGGAATGTGGATGTAAAGGGATAAAGTTTTTTCGTTTTTCCCAAAAGCTTTCAATGCCGCAGCATAAACATCCTCAGTGATAGCTTCAGACCATTGGGGCGCAGTCGGATAACTGGTATATCTGGGACCCGCAACATCATATTTTTGAAGGGTATTTTTATCGATCAACATAGGAGAGTATTGTAATTCGAAGGTAAAAAAAGTCCAAACAATATGATAAATGGAAAATTAAGGCAGATTGGCCTGGCGGTAATCTTTGTTCATGCGCGCAATATGGCAAACACCGATCTCTTTAGGGCAGGCAGCCTCGCATTCATAGGAGTTGGAGCAATTACCAAAGCCTTCCTTATCCATTTGGGTGACCATATTAAGCACACGTGTCTTTTTCTCGGATTTCCCTTGTGGCAAATTATTCAGGTGAGAAACCTTGGCCCCTACAAAAAGCATAGCTGAACCATTGGGACAGGCGGCTACACATGCGCCACAGCCGATGCATTGGGCAGCATCCATGGCATTATCCGAAGCTTCTTTAGAAACAAGTATTGTATTCGCATCAGGGGCCTGACCGGTTTTTACGGAAATAAACCCTCCTGCGGTAATGATACGATCAAAAGCAGTGCGATCCACAGAAAGATCCTTATTAATAGGAAAACCTTTGGCCCGCCAAGGTTCAATGATCAAGGTTTCTCCGTCTTTGAAATGACGCATATGCAGCTGGCACAAGGTTGTCCCACGCACAGGGCCATGCGGCTGGCCGTTGACCACAGCCCCGCACGTACCGCAAATGCCTTCCCGGCAGTCATGGTCAAAGGCAATAGGTTCCTTACCTTCTTTAGTCAGTTTTTCGTTAAGCACATCGAGCATTTCTAAAAAAGACATGTCTGTATCAATACCTCTAGTCTGGTAAATTTCAAATTTACCAGGAGTGGCATGGTCTTTTTGACGCCAAATTTTAAGTTTTAAATTGATCTTTTTACTCATTTGTAGTTCCGTTGGGCTAAATGGACTTCTTCAAATTTTAATTCTTCTTTATGCAAGGTCGGCGCTTGGCCGACTCCGTTAAATTGCCATGCGGCGACATAGGAAAAAAGATCATCTCGACGAAGGGCTTCGCCTTCAGGTGTTTGATATTCTTCCCTAAAATGCCCCCCACACGATTCTTTGCGCTCTAAAGCATCCAGGCACATCAGTTCACCAAATTCCAGAAAGTCAGCCACTCGTCCGGCCCGCTCCAGAGCCTGATTAAATTCTTCGCCGCTACCCAATATACATACATCCTTCCAAAAACGCTCACGGATCTCCGGGATCAATTTCAGAACTTCTTTTAAACCTGCTTCGTTACGGGCCATGCCGCATTTTTCCCAAAGTAAATGACCCAATTCCCGATGAAAAGCATCCACCGTTGTCTTGCCTTTAATGGATAATAATTTCTTGATCTTGTCAGATACTTCCGCCTCAGCTTGCTTAAATTCTCCCCGATTGATAATTTCTTTTGAGCTGGGTTTTACTTGCGCCAGAAAATTCGCAATGGTGTAAGGCAAAACAAAATACCCATCTGCCAACCCCTGCATCAAGGCAGAAGCACCCAGACGATTGGCGCCATGATCTGAAAAATTAGCTTCCCCAACAACAAATAACCCAGGCAAATTGCTCATCAAATTATAATCCACCCACAAACCGCCCATGGTGTAATGCACAGCCGGATAGATCATCATCGGTGTTTTATAAGGATCTGTACCGGTGATCTTGGCGTACATATCAAATAAATTACCATAACGCTCTTTAATAATCTCTTCTCCGAGCCTGGCTATTGAATCTTTTAAGTCCAGATAAACAGCCATACCGGTATCTCCGACCCCGCGGCCGGCATCACATTGTTCTTTGGCATTACGTGAAGCAATATCACGTGGGACCAAATTACCAAAAGCCGGATATTTACGTTCCAGGAAATAGTCGCGCTCATCTTCCGGGACCTCATGGGCAGGCCTGGGATCTTTTGCTTTCTTAGGCACCCACACCCTTCCGTCATTACGTAAAGACTCGCTCATTAAAGTTAGTTTGGATTGATACTCCCCATGGACAGGGATGCAAGTCGGATGGATCTGTGTATAACAAGGATTGGCAAAGAAAGCCCCTTTTTTATGCGCCCGCCAGGTGGCTGTGACATTGCATCCTTTAGCATTGGTGGATAGATAAAAAACATTGCCATAGCCGCCGGTAGCCAAGACCACAGCATCAGCGGCGTGAGATTCGATCTTCCCGGTGAGCAGGTCACGCACAATAATGCCTCGGGCTACCCCATCGATCACAACCAAATCCAGCATTTCTGTGCGAGGATGAAGGACAACATTCTTTTTGCCCACTTCCTTCATCAAAGCCTGATACGCGCCTAATAAAAGCTGTTGACCGGTTTGGCCTCGGGCATAAAAGGTGCGTGACACCTGTGCCCCGCCGAAAGAACGATTGTCTAAATAACCGCTATATTCACGGGCAAAGGGTACTCCCTGAGCCACACATTGGTCAATGATATTATTGCTTACCTCAGCCAAACGATAGACATTAGCTTCACGGGAGCGAAAATCCCCACCCTTGATGGTGTCATAAAAAAGACGGCGTATGCTATCCCCATCATTAGGATAATTTTTAGCAGCGTTAATACCACCCTGAGCGGCTATCGAATGCGCACGACGAGGAGAATCCTGAAAGAAAAAAGACTCGACATTATATCCCATTTCCCCTAAAGAAGCCGCGGCCGAAGCCCCGGATAAACCTGTACCAACCACAATAATTTTATATTTACGCCGATTGGCAGGATTAACCAACTTTTCATTGAATTTATGGTTGGTCCACTTGTCTTGAAGGGCACCGGATGGAATTTTAGGATCTAACATATTTTTTAATGACTCAACCAATAAACATAGACAGGAATAGAACTATACCCCGTAACCATGATCACAGCAAAATAATTACTGCACTTTTGGAACATGTGTGCCCATTTAGGACGAAAACCAGAGGTCTGTATAATGCTTTGAACTCCATGAGATAAATGCATCCCTAAAAAGAATACCGCAACAATATAAAGTAATCCATGGACAGGGTCTCTGAAAGAATTGAACACCACCCCGTAAAGGCCATAACTTTTACCATACAAAAAACTGCGGGATCCATGCTGGTCAGACATGGCAAAATCAAGGATATGAAAGATCACAAATACCAGGATATAGATCCCGCTCCAAAGGATGATCCTCTCCCCCAAGCTGCGCTTGCCTACGGCCTGATCAATGGCATAACGCTTCAGGCCTCCACGAGCCTTGATGTTCTGTATAACCAGGATATGGATGACAAAAATATGGATCAAAAAAATTAAAAAAAGCAGTGTGCGCGGGATCAATAACAAGGGACCTAAACTGTGTAGTTTATGGGCATAGGAATTAAAAACAGCAGGGCCGGCATAAATAAATAAATTGCCGCCAAGATGAGTGATGATAAAGAAAATTAACAAAAAACCAGTTATAGCAACAGTTTGTTTTTTAGCGATGGATGAACTTAAGATCATGTTGTCATTATAATAAAGTAAAAGGAAAACCCAAGTTAAATTTTAAACCTTTTTAAGGGCCCCCATGAGTTCATTAAAAAATAGGTCAATATCGCTTTCAACTTCAACGGCAATATTGTCCATATTCAATTCTACTTTTGAATTATTGATTATAACTATTTTACCAGGAACAAACTGAGGCAACGAAGCGGCAGGATTAACCACACAGGAAGTTCCCAACACGAAAAATAACTCTGCGCTTTGGGCCAGTTCAATGGCTTTATGATAATATTTGACATCTTCTCCGAAAAATACAATATCAGGTTTAATGACCCCACGGCAGGAGCAATGAGGTATCACGTGCTGCAATACCATCATTTTTAATTCATGATAATCATACGCTTTATGGCATCTCAAGCAGTGACTGGTCAGGAAATCCCCATGCATATCCAGTACTTTTTGAGAACCTGCTTTCTGATGCAAACCATCGATATTCTGGGTGATCACAGCCTTGATCCTCCCAGCCCCTTCCAGGACAGCTAAAGCATGATGTGTAGGGGTTGGTTTAATGGTTGACTCAAGAGCTATAAAATCATAGGCAAACTCATAAAATGGTTTAGGATCTTTAAGAAAATAGGCGATATCAAAGACTTTTTCCGGATCATAGAGGCGACTGGTATATAGTCCCTGAGGCCCTCGAAAATCAGGTATACCTGCATTAGTAGAAATGCCGGCCCCGGTTAAAACAATGGTATTTTTAGACCGTAGGATCAATTCAACGCATGCACTGACTTTATCATTGGCCATAGGATCAGATCCATGAAGAAAACCAAATATGGTTTCGGTAATAAGCTTCTGAAATAGTTAAGCCAGTTAAAAGAGGATACCAATAAATGAACATCCCAAGGACTAAGATCAAATAAAAAAAGACCAATGATCTTCCCGCCCTTCCCGACCGCCATAATTGATCACAAGCTAAAGCCAGTCCCATCGCCACAAAAGGCATGGACACATAAAAATAATGAAAGAAGGTCATTCGATGGCAAAGAGCATAAAACAACCATTGCACCAAAAATCCAAATAAAATAATACCCAAAACAGCTGACCGTCCTTGACGTAGCCAGCCCCAAAAAAGATAAAAGACCATCACAGGGATCATCCAAAAAACAGCAGGATTACCTATGCACATAATAGCATTGATCGTGTCATTGTGATGACCGAAATAAAACCATATAGGACGCAATAATAATGGCCAGCCCCACCATGGGGAGGTATATCCATGTGTCTGGGTCGCAGAGATGTACAAATTATAATTAAAATTAAATTGTTGGATGAACCAAATATCATGCCATGTACTGCCATGAAGGGAAAACATCCATAAATAAACAGTAAAATATATGAGGATAGGCAGAATAAAAAGAAAGATCAGTCCATTGAACAAAGACCGGACCTTATCTTTGTCATTGATCAAAACTTTTTGGATAAATAAAAGATAGATCATTAAAACCATGCTTAACGAAGTAAGCTTTGTTGACATGGCAAGCCCTAAACAAAGGCCTGTTTTCAATAAGGCCCCTATTTTGACTTCTTTTTCATCGAGCCAATATTCTAAAAATGCATATAGAGACAAAAGCATCAATAAAAGGCACAATGAATTCATCATGGCGATACGCGCCTGGGTCATGGAAATGCAATCCAAGGTAAAAAAGAACACTGCCAATAAGGCCATGCGTGTACTCTGGGAGATCCTTTTGGCCAAAGCATAGACAACGAGAATAGACAATAGTCCTGCCAGCAAAGAAACCATTCGCCAAACAAGCATCCTTTCCCCAAAAACAACTAAAAACGGCCATGTGACCAACCCCCAAAGCAAAGGATGGACAGTAATAAACAAATACTTATGCTCAAAGATAAAACTATGGAAAAACCGAGTGTAATGGAGCTCATCAAAATAAATAACGGAAGGAAAATTCAGTCGATAGCTGTACAAGGCAATGATAAGCGCAGCTAAAAGGGCACCTCTTAAATTCTTTAATTTAATGAACATTGATCAACCTTGTTGTCTGTATCAAAAAAATCGGGAAATTAAAAAGATTAATATAGGAGTGATGATCACTATGATGATCGTAAAAAGATTCTTAGTATCAGAAGTTTTTTTAAGTCTTTCTATAAGATCCAAGTTAACTTCGTCCCCAAAATCCTCTATCTTATGTATATCGGCCCAAGATTTTGCATATTCTTTCTTCGTATAAAAAGCCTCTGCCCGAGACTTATACGCGTCTGAAAAATAAGGATCTATGGCTATAGCTTTATTATAGTCAGCAATAGCGTTATCAATCTCCCCTTTAGTATTATAAACGTCCCCGCGATCATGATAGGCCTCAGCAAAATTAGGGTCTATGATGATAGCTTGATTAAGATCAGAAATGGCATTGTCAATATCCCCTTTGCCACTATAAACAGTCCCACGATCATGGTAAGCGTCAGCAAAATCAGGAAAAAGTTCTATGGCTTTGCTAAGGTCAGCAATGGCTTGGTCCAGGTCTCCCTTATTTCCATAAGTGATCCCACGCTCACGATAGGCCTCGGCATAATCAGGGTCTAAAGCTATGGCCTGATCAAAATCTGAGATCGCTTTTTCATCATTGCCTTTACCGGAATATATATTGCCCAAGTTGATATAGATGGCAGGTGTGGTCGCATAATCATCGCTTATATAGATATTGGCATATAAAAAATTAAGTAGATCTTCCAAAGGATCCGACCTAAGCTCACTGGGAAGTTGCCCATTGATCTCAAGCAGCCTCTCAGGAGAAATACGGTATTGATCTTTTAACATACGGGTTTTGCTTCCCAAATTAGAATAGTATCGATCGATATCCACTATTTCAAATATCTGATTTGAAAAATCAATGAAAAAGATCTGTCGATCATTTAAAGGTATACAGTTAAAAACGTGAGCAGGACTAAAAGCTACTTTGGCCTTAATATCCAACAAATCCAGGATAATAGAACCTAATTGAGTGATCGCTGTACAGGCGACAAGAGATTTGTTTGAATCTACTTTTTGTAAAAAACTTGTTGGGCTGGTAAATATTACTTGGGAAACATCATCACTGACAAAGCTGACGGTTAACAATTTAATTAATGGATGTGGCGGTTGGCGCTGGATATAGCCTTCTTTTTCGATCAATCCTCCCAATTCTGTAATAAATTTCTTAAGTTTTAAAGGATTTGACCTTGCCAGTGCGGCTTCTTTCTTTAGACGGGGAAAATCTATCTTGTTTAAAAAAGCAATGATTTGCTTTTCTATAAGCCCCCAATTATTTTCAGGATAGCCTAAATGTTTTAGTAATCTACGGATATGCTCGATGTCTATAGCGTCTGTAGGTTTTAGATCAATAATTATTTTTGGTGAGGTTATGGCTTGGGTAGCTCCTGAAGTTTGGAACTTTTCTCCATCAATAGTATCTATCTCATCGGCATAGTAGACCATTTCTAAACCATCAACATTGATCTTGACACTTTGGGGCGTATTCTCGATTATTTTACCTTCCACCGTGCTTCCATCATTTAAATGGATGATCTCAGCGCTGGCCAAAGGCAAAAAAGAAAGGAACATTAAGATCAATATTACAGGTATTTTATTCATTGTCCTTAATTAAACCTGTCTTTGTAATAATATAGGATTCCTGATAGTCTTCGTAATCCGTATTGATCTTCCAAAGATCCTTGTATGGACCCTGGAGAATATTGGCCGCTGCTTGTATGCCCATCAGGATGCTGTGGTCTTGATTGTTATATTTAAAAGATCCATAACGCCCGATCACACTTAAACCTTGGATCGTTTTTAAATACTCCTGAATGATCTCGATCTTATCTTTATACCCTTTATTATATACCGGATAACAACGTGGAATTTTTTCAACATGCCCGCCTAAGATCGAGCCCTTGGAGAAACCCATCAGCTTTAATTCATCCATGGCCATTCTAACAAGACCATCATCTGTCTGACTCCATAAGGGGTCCTCATCATTACACCAGTACTCCAAAGCTAATATGGTGCTTTTTTGTTGTCCATAAAGCTGCGGTACCCAATTTCTAAAGTTCGTGATCCGGCCACATTTAAACTCAGGAGATTGGATATAGATCCATTGGTCTGGAAACAGGTCAACAGCATCAACATTCAAATAAACCAGGATAGTATTTCGAAATCGTAAGGCTAAAGCAGCATCCTTGACAGGCGCAGGAATATCCTTTAAACGACTTACTAATAATGAAAGAGGCATGGTAGAAATGATATGATCAAAGCCGCCACAGGTAGGGCCATTGACAAGCTCGAGCGAAGAGACCGCTTGATTTTCAACATTGATTTTTTGGACCGGGGTTTTATAGTGGATCTTTCCCCCATGCTTTACTACAAAATCAGCCATCCTCTGATAAACCATCCCTGTCCCCTGACAAGGATAGGCAAATTGCTCAAGAAGGGTCCGCTGCTGTTTAGTTTTGCTTTTAAAGATAGAATTCTTAACGGCTTCAAATAATGACAGCTTCTTGATCCTCTGAGAGGCAAAATCAGAATCAAGTTCTGTACAAGGAATACCCCATAGTTTTTCACTATAAGATTTAAAAAAGATCTCATAAAGACGTTTACCAAAACGATGGGTGACCCATGTTTCAAAACTCCCGTCCTGCTTGGTTGGAAAAAGCACTTCCTTCACATAAAATATTAAACATAATACCGCCTGCCCAACTCCAATATTCTTTAAAGCATTGATCGGGCTCAACGGGTAAGAAAAGAATTTCTTTTTATAAAGGATCCGTGTTAATCGGTCAACAATCTCATAATCATTGCCAACGACCTCCAACCATAATTGATTGACCCTTTTATCCTTGCTAAAGAACCTATGGGGTCCTGTATCTACCCGTTGATCCCAAAGCTCAATGGTTTTGGCCATTCCCCCTGGAGTCGAACCTGCCTCAAAGACCTCAACCTCAACCTTCTGTTTGACCAACTCATAAGCGGCAGTCATCCCCGCGGGTCCAGCACCAATGATCGCAACCTTCATTTTTACACCTCTCGTCGTATCAAATATTAAAGGTCAAACTATATGTTTAGCTTTTGAGAATGTTGATCGACATACACTGCGCCAACGATATATTCTTTTGATTTATCTAAAATAAAAACTATTGCACGATCAGACTTGTTCATTCTCAACAATTGTTTGGCGCTGGAAACATCTTTCCATAAAGCAATATTCCTATGAGCATAAAATACAACCTGAGGCCTAAGAGTAGGCTTATCAGTATTTAAAAAAACCACGTCATTTTTATTGGCCATCATTGAGATCTCTTTACCAATATCCATAGAATGGCTGCTAAAGCAATAGGATATTCTAAAATATGCATTAATGGAAAAAATAATGGCTAATATAAAACCTGCAGCAATGACCAACTTCCATGCCCCGCCTTCATAAAGGCTGATTTTATGATAAAAAAATGCCATTAAGATCGAAATAAACACACCGTCCTTTAATATTGAAAAATTATGGATCACATAATGATTAAAGAATGCCAAGTGATGTAAAATGACAGGAGTCAAACATAGGTATAAGGCAACAAGATATGTTTTATCTAGTCCTGATCTTACTAAAAATTTATACTTTCTAAGGACAAAATAAATAAGACCTAAAGAAAAAAGAAGGAACAAGAACGGCCAATAACCTCCAACATAAAGGCTGAAAAGGCGTTTCCAGCTCTCTATATTCCAATATGTAAAATTCCTGTCAGCTGATGTAAAAATACCACTGCGCATTTGATAAGCCGTAAACAAAGCATGAAGCAAATTATTAAAACCATTGATCAAAGAATATTGCCACACGATTAAAGCTAACGCTGTCAACAATGAAAAAACCGCCGTCACCAAAACTGTCTTCATACCCTTCTCTTTGATGCATAAGAATGCATAAAGGACCACGGCAAACGAAAAGAAAACACCAAGCCATTCCGTATAAACCATCAAAAAATTGCTGATCCCAAAGAAAACATAGTCACTTTTCTTGGTTCCATCAATGACAATCCTTAAAAGAAAATATATGCCCATTAAAAAGAATAATTGAACCAAAATGTCCGCAAAGTAAACATTGGCATGATAGATCAGGGCTTCCGGAGCAAATAGATACATCCCCATCCCTACCAAAGCCGATATGTTCAATCGGCCAAGATATTCCTTTCTGGTGATCAAAGAAACGATCCAAAAAATAAATAAACAGCAAATTAAACCAACAGCTATATTGAATATTTCCAACGGCAAGACATCAGGGTAAATATTAAAAGCCCTGAATATGCAATAAGGGAGAATAAAACAAAAGGGAGAATATGAAGTATAGTAATAATTACCATTTTTATCGATTTGGTGTCCTTGATTACTAATATTCCTATCAGCATTATGCTGAAAGGTCACCAGTGGAAGGAATTGGTGGGCCCAAGCTCCATTGTCATACCAGATTTGCTGCGTTATTAACGTGTGCGCCGTCACCCATTCCATATCATCATTTAATGGCTTATTAAGGAAGGGCACCCTGATCGCCACACTTAATATAAATGCCGATAAGATGATACAAAAAATACCTATGGGAAGAAAAACTTTATGGATGTTTATCATATTTATAAAGATACAAATAAATCTTGCTAAACTTTTCAACACTTCTATCAAGAATGGCAAGCTCTTGGACTTTAGATATATAATCAGGATTTTCTAAAAGAAAATTGCTCAAAGGATAAGTTAAAATAAGTAGGGTATTTTTTTTAAACTTTTTAGAAAAATCTCTCGCTGATTCAAGAACTTGACGATGCGATGGTTCCTTCTGGTTGTTATATAGTACAAAAGTACCCCATCGATGTTCTCTTGCATAATAAATAGGCTCGCCTAAATACCCAGCAACGCAAGAAGCTCCATAGGCATCTCCTATCATTGGCAGATCATCTAATTTATGCGTTTGAATATACCCTGCTGCTTGTTTTCCATCAGAGTATTGGTAATTCAAACACATTAAGTACGTTCCAATCCCAAGAAAAAATTGGATGGATAATAAGACAATAATAAACCAATTGGCAATTCTAGAAATTTTAGGATAAACCCACCAACAAGCAATTAACAAAATAAATAGCTGCCCCGCATGCCTAGGATAAGAGCTAGCGTTTAGAAAAAAGGATACAAATAAAAGTATGCCAAACAAATACAAAAATAAAACTGACTTTTTCCTAACAAAAAATAAAAGCGAAGCCATAAGAACAAATAAAGAGAATATTAATAGGGATCTATGGACACCTAATGGAAAAAGGCTGAATTTATCGGGTAAATACACGCCATCCATCAAAAAAAGAAAATTTTTAACTATTTTAACGCCTATTAAACTTTTTATGTACCCACTGTCTGGGGGCGGGATCATTGATTTAAATGAGAAACAAAGGGCTACGATCAACAGCAAAATAGCCAAAGCAGCTTGAGGTAAATGTTCATTTCGACTAGATCGGTTTTCAAAGAATTCAAAAACCAAAAATGCGCCCAAGGATACAGCCATGATCAACCCCATCATGCTTGTTAAAGCAAGCAGGATCAAGATCAAGGACAAGAACAAATAATTTCTTCCAGGGCGTGTAACGACAATACAAAAAATAAAAATTAATAAAACGCCTAAAGCATAGCTCCTACACATCAGCGAATATTCATAAAATAAAAAATACCCAAAAATAAGCAAAACTTTTTGTAACCTGTTAAAAGGAGAAAGTTTCAAGATCAACCATGCGCTCAGGCTGGCTATGCCTAAATGGACCCATTGCATAGAAATAGGATTGGAAGAAAATCTTTGAACCAACATAAGCAGCCAATACCACAACGGAGGATGGCTTTCATAGCGGAGATTAAAAGACAATTCTGATAAAGAATGACTGGCCTTGACGATCATCCATGCTTGCAGCTCATCGCGCCACATATCATGGTGTAGCACTCCCATAATGCCCAAAATTACAAAAAAACACCAAAAAATCTCATAAAAATAACGATCAAGAAAAATGCGAAAGGATTTAATCATGATGGATTTTGGTCCTGAGGACGTTTAAACAAATAGTCCTTAAACTTTATAAGGCGAACAACTAAAAGATCCAGCATCTCTGAGGTCCCTGATCCGATTATTAAGGAAACGCACATCATGAAGGGGATAAAATACCTGTCCCACTTTATGTGGATCATTGCGCCATTAAGGATAAAGGTAGTTGCTATCCATAAAATCAAAATTGTCGGTGGCCCCAGAAACCCTGTACATAACTCACCATACGACTTTTTAATTAATACCCCTAACCCAACCACAAAAATAAAAAAATAAGAAAAACTTTCAAATATATTCAAGTTATCATTGCCCATCAAAATCCCATTTTTGCAGACTGCTGAGATCCGTTGGGAAAAAGACTTAATGCCTCCAGACTGGGTCCTTGATTGCATCTGCATTAACATCATGCGATGATGGTCCATCTTGATGATGCCACCTATAGGATCACGGTAAAGGAATGGATTGAATAGTACAAAAAAAGAAAAAGCACAGGTTAATATCAACGATAAAAGAGCAACCCTAACAGATATAATTTTAACAGGTATATCATTCTTTGCTTTAACCGATTTGAAGATCTCAAATAAAATACTGGCCACAAAGACAAGGACAACTGTCACAAGTATATAGGTCGTTATCAATTTAGTGCCTAAGGCAAGCGATAATAGAAGCCCTTCTAAGATGGAGACGGCCACCACTCTTCTTTTAGAACCTTTAGTTTTTAATCCATGGAATAACCAAAAAAGCACTAAAAGAGATGATAAAACAAAGAAACAACACATCGAATCGACCAAAGCCAACAAAAATACCTTAATGACCGTATGATTGGTCAGGAAAAAAATTCCAGCCATCAAACCAGGAATAATATTCTTAAAGACATAGGAACCAATGATAATCAACAACGCCGTTGCGAACAGACCAATAATGAATACCGCTCTCCTGCATAATTTATAATCCTGCTGATCTAAAGGCACAACCCTTGCAAGTTTGATCTGTAAAAGTAACGAATTATTATACTCAAGCAATTTTCGATCAAACGGATTTTCTTGTTGATGAATAAATTTTATTAAAGGCGCATTATATTCAGGAATGATCGTACTCAGTTGCCACTGCATTAGTCCACCATTGCTATCTATATCCTTATGGTTATAAGAATTTAATAAAAATCCAAAGATGTATTTCGCAACTGGCGGCTGGTCATAAGAAATAAAACTATCCCAATCTTTGTTCAAAATATCTTTCTTTATAAAAAGCAAATGGTAAAAATAAGCCCCTTGCATCCAGCTAGGCTCATCATTATAAATAGGGGCCTCACCCACGTTGGAATAAAGGACACGAGCACAAAAGATTAATATTAAGCTCAGGAACAATATTATTGAATAATGAAAGAATGAGGATGATAATCTCTTGATCATTGGCAAATGAGCTGTCCCTAAGCTTCCTGATATTTTTCTTTTAACTTAACAATGACATTGGAATCAGCAAGTGTAGTAATGTCCCCCAGCACTCTGCCTTCGGCGATATCGCGCAAAAGCCGGCGCATGATCTTGCCGGAGCGGGTTTTGGGAACATCTACAGTGAAAATAATGCGGGAAGGACGGGCCAGGGCACCTATTTTTTTAGAGACGTGTTCTTTAAGTAT
>Ga0302186_10002611_pt1 | contig 13729 bp, 17 predicted proteins | sample II_Bog_E1_2_FD_198782 | JGI IMG/M metagenome (GOLD analysis project Ga0302186, IMG submission 198782) | Peat permafrost microbial communities from Stordalen Mire near Abisko, Sweden - II_Bog_E1_1 | ecosystem: Environmental > Terrestrial > Soil > Wetlands > Peat | place: Sweden: Abisko... | reverse complement strand
AAAAAAATTTGATTTTGAAATTCTGAAAAAAAAAAAATAATTCGTTAAAATTTTGAATTTTGAAAAGAACTTAATTATCTCAATGGATGAATATCTTCTAAAATTGGACACTATCATAAGACAAACAACCATGATTTCATCTTCAAGTGATATGTTTGTGAATGAAATCGCGGCAGAAACAATAAAGGAAATTTCTCAAGATTTGAAAGTTTTCATTCAACTTATCTTAAAAAAATATTGGATTTAGAACAAAATCGAAAGGTTCAAAAATCAGGATTTTTCATTGAGTATTCAAAAGACTGAACAAGCTAGAGTCTTTTATGAAGAGAAATTTAAATCCACAGTTGAAATTGTAATAATAATATTATTTTTAAAAATTAATCCAATATTTCAAACAAAAAAAGCTTCAAAATTTAGAGACAGAAATAAGAACCGAAGAAAAAATTATCAAACAAAATGGAGAAAATGTTGATATTATCTCATATTTTGACATTTCGGAAACTGACAAAGAAAATATTGAAACCAATAGTCTCGTGAACATAATTAAGGAAGAAAACGAATATTTTGAAAAACGTTCCAATAAGCAAAAACTTCTCTTACAATTGGAAAATGACAATTTTATATATGAGAGTGAATTTGAAAAAATGAAGAGTCGTTTGAAATATTTGGACTTGACTAAATCGACTTTGGTGAAAGAATTGACGTTAAAAGCTAATTACCTAAAATCTTTAGATGAAAGAGAGAAAGAAACTAGGAAAAAAACATTAAAATCTATTGAAAACTCTGAGAAAATTAAACAGAACATCAATCAAAATTTAGAACAAAAAACTCTCATGATTGAAAAAATAGAGGATTTTGAGAAAAAAAGAAAAGCAGAAAATGAAAAATTAAGCACAATTACAAAAAATGTAATTTGCTCTGAAATTAAAGGCGCCGATTTGTATTTTTTAGAATTATAATGTCGAAAAACTCAATAGTGAGTTATGTCATAGCATTTTGCTTGCTAATGAAGAATTAAAGTAAATTTGAAAACAAAAACCATAAAAAAATTAATCATTTCTTTAGGAAAATAAAGGAAGAAAAAGAAAGTCTGATTAGGAAATATGAAGACAAATTCCAGGAATTGGATGAAAAAATTCATATTTCACCCTCCAAAATACACAATCATCCTTCTGATGAGTTTTTTTCTTTAAAGCTCAGAGCATGCTATAGTCCAACCAGCAATAATATATTAATCATTGACAAAGATGAAAGGAAGACTTTGTTTAGGCATTTATTTACAAAATAAAACATTATTAATTTCTTAGAGCAAAACTCAATACTCCAGTCAAAATCGAAAATGAATTTGAATATTTTTCAGATGAAGAGTTCAATTTCTATAAAAATAAATCTGTTAAATCTTTTGAAGACAAAAAGAGCAATTCGAACTGTAATAAAATTTGTTTTTAGTTTTACAAAAATATATTTAAATTTAATGGAAAGTTTCTCATTCTTTCAAAAATGGAATAAACAACGAAATTTTGTTGGAAAAAACTGACTCTTGCAAAAGTGGAAAAACAGAAAAGAATCTCCGTTATATTGAAGACGATATAAAAGTGAATTCTTATTCAAACGAACAGAAAAAAGCCAGAGGACATGCGAAAATAATGAGTTGTTCTCATCTTAAAAGGGAAGAAATTAATAATTCAATAGTTTTCAAATCCAGTGAATTGCAGGAAATCATTGAAATCATTAACAAGAAACCCAAAAACGAAATAGTTCCTACAATGAAACCTCAGGAAAATAGAGGGGAATGTTGTGGCTTAACTATCTGCAGGATTTTTTAATTATTTTTGTAATTTTGGCCTTTAATTTAATTTTCACATTTTGCATTTTAAGAATTCCAATAAATTTTTCCATTCAAACCAAAAAATTCATTTTTTAAAAATTTCCTCAACTTTTTTCATTCTTTCAATAATCCTTTCTTTTCCTAACATCTCGCATACCTCGGAAAATAACAATGGAGTCTCAGTTCCTGTTAAAACATATTTCAGAAATTTAAAAACATCGTTATTTGTCAAAGTTTTCCTGTTATCATAGAGATATTCGGAACATTTCTTGTTGATTTCTAAAGGGTTGATTTTTTTCTTTTGAGCTTCAAAAATCTGAACAAAGTGGTTAATCGTTTTTTCAATTAAATCTATCTGCATTCCATGAGATTTTATATAATTTTCGAGCTTTTCCTTCCGAAACTTTGGTGAAACGAAAAAGAAATCGACATTTTTCAAATCATCATAAGAAAAAATATATTTCATCAAATTATTCGCGATGTCTTTTATATATTTATCAGGGGTTTCCTTGATTTGTTCTTCCAAAACTTTATTTTTTTTTATTAGGACATTCCGAAATTTTGTGATTGCATCTGATTCTTTTTTGGGGTCTTTCAAACCCATAAATCTTTTCATAAGAAAATATCGGTTGAAAATTTTGATGTGGTTCAAATTGCAAGGTGCCGGATCTATGCTCACTGAATCAAAAGAGAACTAAGAAAATGAAAAAATGAAATTTTTGGAGCAACTTTACTTTTTGAAGGAGATCTTCAAAAGAAAAAACTTTATCTTCGACTTTTGGAACTTGATTTTTTTGTATAAGTTCTTCACTTTTTAGATTCCATCCGAGAGAAACAGTGAAGTTAACAAGTGCTTCTGGAAAAATTTCATTTTTTTTATATCTTTTAATAAATTATAAAAAATAAAATTTATTAAGTGTCATTACTCAGAAATGTCTTTAAAATCTTTTGAATCAGGTGATTCAAATTTATCAAGTTTTGCCTTCAAATAATATTATGTTATAAATTAAATATTTAAAACAAAAGACATTTATAATCTGAGGGAGGTGAATGTATTGGACGTTAGGAAGATTCAACATTCTAAAAAAAAATTAACATGTTTTTTAAAGGTAATTAACTGAGAAATCATTATTTGGAAATTTGAATTTCCCACTAAAGCCTTAAAAAAAATGAATTGGTTAATTTTAGATCATTACTATATCTTCAATTGTATGTGAAATTTTGAATAAATGATGATCCACAGAATTCATGAGTTCTTCCGAAAAAACACCATATTCTTTCATCAAAACCTGATCTTTCAAAAATTTAATCATTTAATTTTTTTCTTTAAGACTCTGTCTGTAAAAGTTTTGTTTTCAAATTCCTGAGCACCAAACACCAAATCTTCATATTTAATTGTTCCTTTTTTAGGCATCTTAATTACAATTATTAATTTTGCAAAAAAATCTAATCTTTTTAATTATACCCTTATTCTGATTCGATGAGAGATTTTTTCATCTAGATTTTTGCTTATCACAGATTCAGTCAATTTCTCACATTTTCTATCATAAAAATGTTTCTTCACGCTAGTGTCTTGTTTTTCTTGTAGAGAGTTCAATCTTTCTTGGGAGCAAAAACAATAATAAGCATCATCGTTCTATCCTCATTTTTTATTCAAAAAAAAAAATTATTTCAACTTCAAGTAAAGTATCCACATATTTTTTATAACTACTTAGCCTGTCCTTTTTAAAATAATGTTTTTCCCTGCATTTTTCTTTATTAAACAATCCAATCTCTGATTTAAATTCATAAAACACATTTTATAAAAATTATAATTAAACCTTCATTCCAATGAATCCCCACCCATTTTATTAAATCCAATATTTTAAAAATCTTTTCTTCGGTTTCTATCTAAAAATGAAATATTAGTTTTGGGAAATCTCATTTAAAACACATATTGAATAGGATGATTTCGGTTTTGAAGAATCAAACTTCCATTCATTTGTTTCGTATATAGATAACCGTAGTATAGTTTCCTTAGATCGAATATTGTGAATTTCTTTTTTATGTTGATGTTGAAAAGAAGTCTGGGTCCTTTTAAAATTTCAGCATTCGAGCTGAACTTGCTTTTAATTTTCAAGAACAACATTATTTTTAGTAGAAAAAACTTTTAAAAAATTTTGGATTCTTTTTGTAGTTTTATTTATTATTTTTTTAATTATTTTTAGTCTTATCATTATTTTTTTTTTAATAAAAAATTTTAAAAAACTCATTTAAAGCAGCAAATTCAATTTTTTAATTCAAATTTTTATAACTCATAATTTTAAGTATACATGGAAAAAGAAAAATTAAGTGATTTCGAAGAATACATTCATAATAAAATCATTGCCATTTATGGAGATAATGATGAAGGAAATAAAGACAACACTATGGCTTCACATAATATCCCATCCAAAGTTTTGAAACTAGTAAATGAACACAATTCTATGAAGAGTCTTTTCATAAATAATGTGGATAACTCCTTTCAACAATCCCAAGAATTTTATAATAATCTGATGAAGTCTATCCAAAATCAACAAAAAATTTTAAGAAATTGCAGCAGAATCACCACCAAATACTGCATTCAAAATCAAAAGCAGAATTTAAAGAAAAACTTTGATCAAAAACCCCCTCAAATAATATTTGATAAAGAGTTCGAAGATATTGATAAAAATGAATTAATCCATCCAAAAGAAGAAGAAAAGAGGGCAGAGACTTTGAAATTTTTTCCAAAAAAGCATATCCGACCTTTATCCACAAAAAATTCAAAACCTAGTGAGTTTTTTTATGACTGTTTACAAAAAAAACATATGACTCGAATAAAATCAGCCAAACAAATACCTCTTTCTAAAGTTCAACCAAATCTGATCCAATCTGGGATCACAAATAAGCCCTCTGAAAACACTTTAAATTCTAATCCTTCATTTAAAAGCAGTAGCTCAAAATTAAAATATTTTCCCTTGAATGAAAAATTTCCTGCCTGGGCTCTTGAAAGAACTGATTTCCAATATAAATTGCAATGCCCTGAGTTCAATTTAAACTCAAAAATTCTGAAAGTTTGTGAAAAACAGTAAAAAAATAATAAATCAAAGAAAACTAACTCTTTTTAGGTATTTTAAAAGAACTCCGCATGACAAGGATCTAATTTCCAATTATTTAAAAAACATCAAGTTTTTTAAATATTTTTTACCATCAACTATTGAAAATTTTGCCCTAAAAATAGAATCCAAATTTTTTATGGCTAATCAAACAAGTAAAACCTCAAAGAAACTAAAAAAAAATTAATAAATATAAAGTGTGCTCTCAAGATGCCCTCAGTGATAGTCTTATGATCATATATGATGGAACAGTACTAAGAAAAACAAAAAATTTATAATGAAGTTGGAATACAAGGTTAATGCTTTTCATGCTGAACATAATTTGGGGAATTTCAAAAAAAATGAGATAATTTCTAGGCATATCTTTAATGACGAAAAAAAAAAGTAATAAAGCCAATTTATATTGGTGAATTGATTTTATTAAATTAAAATTTACAAAAGTTTTTGCCTTTTAAAAGCGGAAACAGATGTTTGGGTTCTTCATTTACCAATATCAGATTATCAACCCATATTAAAAGTTTTAAACAAAAATAATTTAATTTTTGAATTAAAAAATTGTAGAATCTTCTTTCGAATGAATTGAACTCCACAATAGAATTCTTAAAAAGCATTCCTATTGTAAAAATGTTGGAAGAAAATCAAATGCAAGATTTAATAAAAAGCCTAAATCCAAAAACTTTTTTTAAAAAAGAAAGTATTATCTATGTTTTTAAACAGAAAACAAATAATTTTCTTAGTTATTTTCAGAAAAGCAGAGTATTCAGATCATTTTTATATTGTGAAAGGAGGGATTTTAAAAAAAAACCTTTTGATTTATATTGAAAACAAATATAGATGGCCCATTGTAAACAAATTATAATTCACATCAAAATTTTTTTCAGGGCGCTCATAAGTGGCTAAATCGGAAGATTATAAGAACAGTCAAATATCCCATTAGGTTTGTTCAAGGAAATTTTGTGGGATTTGAGGAATTTGTTGGAAACACTGTAGCAAGAAAGGAGACTTTAGAAGTTGAAGAAGATTGCTTGGTCTTGGAGTTGACCCGCTCTAAATTTTATGAAAGTATTAAATTTCATTAATATATGAGTTATGTTTTGAAGTTTTTGAGGGAAAATGCCTGACTCTTTTCAAAGAATATTACAATAAAAAACTTTTGAGTTGGGAAGAAGACGCTCAAAAAAATTTGAAAGAAGAAGATGAAACTATCAACAAAAAAGTTACAAAAAACAATTAAATTTATAAATTCAAATAAAATTTAGATTAAGTTTTTGAAAAATGCGGTTAAAGGAGCATCAAAATCATCACTTTCAGTAATTAATTTATAAAAATACATTTAAAAAAAATTGAAAATAAAGAAACAAAAAAAACTATGCGATTGGCTCAAGATTTTTGATGAAAAAGCGAATCTTGCCAAACAAAATAGAGAGATTTTAGCAACCAACAAAGTATTTTTTTTAATTTTTAATTAATTTATCTATAATATTAGTATGAAAAAGAAACAACTTCAAAATATGAAATTTGATGAAAATTCTGATATTATAAATAATTTTTTAAAAATAATAAAAAGGAATTTTTTTTTTTGGGGTTTTGGGTTCGCCCGAAAATGGAATTTTAAAAAATCCTATAATTGTATTATTTCAAAAAACATCAATTTCATTTTTTAATTGGAAATTGATTTTGTCTTTTATAAAATCATTTTAATTTGTCTCAAAACTATCATATTTAAAAATGGTCTTTTGAAATTATAAAAGATGATTATATTTTTGTTAAATTTCAGAATCTATGGTTGAAAAAAATTTTAAAAATTTTAATTTAAATCATTATTTTTGATTTAATATTCACACTTGGCTCGACTCTTAATAAAAAACATCATTTCATTTTTTTAAAGAGATATGTCTTAATATTAAGTTCATTAAATAAATTCAAATCCCGCTTCTTCCTCAAACCCTCATTTCTGCTGTCCCTTTATTTTTAGGCAATTTTTTCACCGTTTCTTTAATATCACTATCTTTATAATAATGTGGCGCAATTTCTGTGAGCCATTCAGGTTTTATTTCAATGATATTCCTCATATATTCCTTCGTTGTATGCACGAGCTCATGAAAAATTACCCATTCCGGCTCATCTTTGAAGAGAAAAGACCCAGGATGGATCAAAACACTATGTGGATTTTTCAAGGTTTTATAGTTTCCATTCTTTTGGAATTTCGCCGCATTATAGAAAAACCCGCTTGCAATGCATTTCCTGATATTTGTGTTATATTCATCCTCATAAACACTCAAATTCTGATCATTGACATCTAATTCAACCCTTTCGCAAAGACCAATAAGCTGTTCTTTGATATCCCTACTCCTCCTCATACTCCTTATCTGAATGAAATTCTCATAACACCATTGAGCTGAATAATTCGTGTCTTTCCATATATTATACACATTCAATAAAGCCAAATGATCCCCTCCGAACCTTGCGAAATTTAACTTCGCATTATCAGCATGCAACGCCTTATCTTTTGGACGATAAAATATCGAATTTCCTACTGAAAGCATCGAGACGATCGTTAAAATCTGATCAACACATTTATAATTTTCACTTTGGATAATTATCTTCGCTAACATGGGATCCACAGGAAATTCCGCCATTCTTCTTCCTAATCTCGTCAATTCTCCTCGATCATTCAAACCCCCCAAAGCATATAATTGTTCAAGGGCACGAACCAACATTTCATGAGGCGGTGGATCCATAAAATCGAAATTCACGAGATTATTAACCCCCATGCTTTTCAACATAAGCACCACATTACTCATATTAGTTCTTTGAATCTCAGGTATCGTGGTTTCATCCAATTCATTCATAAAAGACCATAAGGTATATAATCTAAAGCATTTCCCAGGAGCCACACGACCAGCTCTACCAGCTCTTTGATTCGCAGAAGCCTTAGAAATTGGTGTCACGATAAGACTTTCCATCCCAGTGCGAGGATTAAATGTTGTCTGTTTAGAAAAACCACAATCTATCACATAAATGATATTATCTATTGTAAGAGAAGTCTCAGCTATGTTAGTAGCTAAGACTATTTTCCTGGCTCCAGGAGGTGTTGGTTCAAATATCTTAGCCTGCATATCAGAAGGCAATGTTGAATATATAGGCAAAATAATCAATTCTCCTATCTTCGAACCTAATCCTCTGGTCCTTGCTGCCAATAACTCTTGAGTGGTTTCGATCTCCTCTTGTCCTGTTAGAAAAGCTAAGATATCTCCTCGAGGCTGAGTTACATGAATCTGCAAAGCTGTTATCACTGTGGCCTCAACATAATCAGCTTCTGGAGCCTTTGTATAATAAATATCCACAGGATATCTTCGACCAGGAATCTTTATTATAAAGGCATCATCGAAATAATTCGCGAACTTCTCAGCATCCAAAGTTGCACTTGATATTATCAGCTTCAAATCAGGTCTCGCACGAATCAAATCCTTCATAAGTCCGAACAATATATCAGTATGCAGCGTTCTTTCATGAGCCTCATCAATCATCATCACAGAATAAGACTTCAAATCTGGCTCCAAAAGAAACTCCCTCAATAACATACCATCTGTCATATATTTGATAATCGTTTTATCACTTGTGCAATCCTCAAATCTTATCGAATATCCAACTTCATGACCGATCTTACAACCCATTTCTTGAGAAACTCTAGCCGCAACACTCATAGCAGCCACTCTTCTTGGTTGAGTGCAACCGATCTTCCCAGTACGAGTATAACCGATTTCATGAAGAAATTGGGGAATCTGAGTAGTTTTTCCAGATCCTGTTTCCCCAACTAAAATAATGATCTGATGATCACGAATAGTCTCTAATAATCTCGTTCTATGAGGGAAGATAGGAAGAGATTCTCTTTGCAATTGAAGTGGTGTTTTATTGGTTTTATCAAGAATGCTCTCCTTTTTTTCCTCATCTTCAGATCCTTCAGCTTCAGAAGCCTGAGAATTTGCATTATCTGGTTTTTTGGTCTTGTTGTTCTTCACATTCATCTCATGAAGAAGATCAGTTCTGATAAAATCTATTTGATTTTCAAAGACAAACTCATATTTTTTATCTCCAACTTCAGTTTCATTCCCAGCCGTCTTTAATGAAGCCTTTTCAGTTTGACCCTTTTCCCAAAGTTGATGTTCATTGAGTTCAGTCTTGACTTCCTCATATCTATCAAATAACACTTTATATTTCTTCTGTTTCTCAGTATTTGCATCTTCATCGAAAGGTGTTGGCATTTGATATACATTAATGTCTTTAGTCTTTGATCTTTGTTTCATCGCCAAATCAAAGATCTTATTATTCAACTCATCTATCCTTTTCTCTTCCGTCGTCAAATTAAAATCAGCAAAAGTTTGCTTTTCATCCACCAATTTCCGCTTAAACAAATCCAATTGTTGTTCCTCTCGTTTCGTTAGATATGTATATCTCGATTGTTTCTTAAGATCTCCTATTATCTTAAGTTTTTCCTCAGGCGTCATCGTGATTTGTGCGGCCTGTGGATTCTCTATAATTTTCTTCCTCTTCTCAAGATCCTTATCCTTGATTCTTTTATCTATCTCATCCCGTTTCTTAATATCTTCATCCATTTCCTCCTCCTTTTTCTTGAGAAAATCCTCAGGATTCTCTTCAATATGCGGCTTTTTCAAAAGATTCGGCTCTTCATCAGAACCTTGATTTGGTCTTTTATTATTGTCATTCGTTTTATCAAGATTTTTAGTCATCGGAACCTTAGATTTTATTTCTGAAGACTCTATGAGCTTATATTCTGAAGCTTTAACCCTTTGTTCGGCTTTACGTTGTTCTTCTAATTCGTAAGTGCTGATTTTCTTGATGTTTTTCTCATTTAACGAGGAAAAGACCTTTTGGAAAAAGGGCTCGTTTTTTGCTTCTAATGGGAAATCGAGATTGGTGGTGAGATCTTCTTTGAAATCTTCTAGACTTTGGGCTTTTTTAGCTGAGGTTCTGATATAATCTGTGAGGGTTTTCTCTGAAAGTCCCAGAATTCGATGGAGATTCTCATTTATATATATGTCTAGATCTTGATTCATTGAGTTTATTTGGTTTTAAATAATAGAAATACTAGTTTTTTCAATAAAAATAACTACTTTTGAAAGTACGAAAGTATGGTTGAAAAGGAAAGGAAGTTTTCATTAGTGGATTTCACTGCTAAAGCCTTGAGAGTTCCTAGAACCTTCGTTTTTGATCAACAAATCCCTGAAAATGAATATCATTTATATATAGATCCTGACGAATATTATAATGAGGAATTCGATGCCTGTAGAAATGAGTTCCAGAATTATAGAACTTCCTCTATTCAGAAGAAACATATGAAAACTATGACTAATTTTAAACAAAAAAAGGCCAAAAATATCAGATTATGCACTACACAGAATTCCATGAGAATAGGCAAAGGCTTTCTGAAATCTGGCATGGAAAGCAAAAAACTTAATGAAATTTCAAGAAAATTTGACATTTTAGAGAAAAAACCTGATGTTTCGAGAAAGAAATCAGAGATTCTTCAGTTATATCACTTCGAACAGCCAGAAAAACAAGAATCTCTGAATAAATCCTTTGAAAGATCAGAGAAAAAAGGGGAAACTAAGGAAATTATTGATGGAATTAGCTCAGAAACTACACAAACAATTCAAGATCAAAGGAAATTCAAAGAAAATTTCACGAATTGTAAATGGAATAAGAAGGAAATGGAACTTTCAAGGGAAATTCGTGAAAACGATAAAACTCATATCCTCATTGAGAAGACTAAGCGAGCTTTAAGAAGAAATGAGGCAGAATGCGCGAAATTGAAGAGGAGAGTCAATGATGGTGAATTTATTGATAAATTCCCATTTTTTTAATATAAAGATAACTATAGAGGATTTTGGAAACGACTTCAAGCAAAATAAGATCAGTATCAGGTTTTTTCTATTGAGATTTTCGAAAATATAAGAGAAATCTATTAAAAGAAAGACAAATTTGGCTTTGGAGGCGGTTTTCTCAGATAATGAGCTTAATGATTTGTTGAATAATGATGAAATCTTGGCTGAAAGGGATAAAATAAGCACTTTTGAAGGGTTTTTTTTTCCACCTATTTTCTAATAGACTTATTAATTGCTGGAAAAAGAGGGTATGTATCGAGATATGTTGATAATGACACTATAAACGGGTTAAAAAAAGGCCAGAATTTCGGGTATGGGTCTAAGATTCTGGAGAAGAATTATCAACAAGTCTCTGAAAAACCGAAGAAAAAGAAGAAAAACATCACGAAAATCAATATAAACACTCTTTTGAGAAACCAGATGTCCGAAATCAAGAAAGAAGTGGAAGGAGAAGCGAAGGATTTGCTCGCAGGTTAGCGATTTTCTATGAAATCCGCTTAAAAATCAATAAAAGATGCGAGATCTAAAGGTGTTTTCCCAGAACAGGTCAATCAATTTCGCATAAATACCATGAAATATGTGAAATTAAGGAAAACGTGAGCATTTTCTTCGATTTCTCTTATAAAACATTGATTTTTCAGGGAGAAAAGCCTCGAAAATCAATTAAATTTCCAAGAGATCATCAGGAAATTCCGTGCCAAATCTCCAACACATCGTAAAACAGTGAAAATCCCTACTGAAACCATGAATAAATCTATGAAAAAGAATTCAAAAATGTACTTACATGGGACTTTCCTGACTGAAGAGTAAGATTAGATTTTATTAAATTAAATTCATTGTTTTTATATTAAAAAAAGTGAGAAAAAGATGCTGGGCTATATAAAAGATGTGCTGACGAAGCCGATGAATGAAGGGAATAACGTGGTGATTGAGAAAAACAGGGAAATTCATGAGGCGAGATTATCAGAATTGAGGAAAAATCAGGTGATACCTGAAAGATTGAACTTTTTCTCAATGGATAAAAAGGTTCAAAACATCAAATTCGAGAATTTACATATTGTTTAAAATTTATTCAGCTTAAGTTTATTTTTTTTTAAAAAATCTTAAATTCTAAATTTGAAGTTATAAACTCCAAATTCTTTAACTGATTTATGGAGAGTTATATCTAATTTGACTCAAATTTGAAATTTCAATTTATTGAGTCAAATTATAAATTTTTAAAAAATTAATAAAAATAAAACTTGATTTTGTTGTAATTAAAATAGTTTTTTTTAAGTTTAAATTTATAAAAAAAATGGGATTCGTTGTATTTTCTTTATCGTCTGATGCTATTGTTCCTATTCATTATTAATTAATATTCCATTTAGAATATTGGAAAGAAAAGAACTATAAAAAAAAATATCAATTTTAATTAAAAAAATTATATTAAGTTCACAGTGGATCTTTCATCTAAAATTATAAATTTTAAATTTTTCCTTCATTTTAATATCATAATGAATCACTCCTTTCTTAAGTCTTCAAAAGCCTTTTCAACATCGCGATCGTACCAACCAATTTTATCATCAGCACAGCTAATTATTATATTATTTTTTTGTAAAAACTCCAATTCTTTCATCTTAAATTTTAAATTATCAATTTTTTTAGCTTTCATTATTTGGCCCAAAAGATCAGCTTCCTCTTCAAAAACTTTAGCAATGTAAGCTTTCCTTTTCACAATTTTATCTGCAATAAAAGCATCTAAGTTGATTTTTTCTTTTAGATCGACCCATTCGAAAATCATTTGAAAATTGAAACCGATATTATCAAAAAATTTATCAAAATCTTCATCATTTAAGTCCATTATATTTGAAAGAATTTTCTTATTTGTTTTGAGTTCTGCCTTTAGATTTATCACCTTTACTGTATCACCATATCCTGACAAACGACTATAAAGAAATTTAATAATAAATAAGTAAAATGTAATACTTCATCTTCCAGATCACAGAATTTTCACTGGAAATGTAAAGAAAATTCAATTGATAAGTCTTCATGTTCTTAAACCTTGACATTAAAGCTTCTGCTATTTCATCCTTCTTAAAGACATGCTGAATGTTGTCAACAATCATGATAATCTGAACATTCTCACTTTCTCGCTGGATTGATTCAGCAGCTAATGCAAAGTTATTCCAATTACATTTATCTATTTTGTCAAATATATTTTTTGGATTGTCTTCATCTAAAGGCATGTATAAAGCGAGAACATCAGGTTTCTTTATCAATTGATTGAAGAGGTTTTGGCCAAATGTCGATTTGCCTTGCTTTGATGCTCCTTCTATTAGGTAATAATATTTACCATGACACTTCAACAGCGAATCAGCGAGTTCATCGGTTTGTTTGTGATAAACATCAAGGAAGTGAATTGGAGTCTCCAAATTAATTATAGGAGTTTTGCCAAGTATCTTTATCTGATCTTGGCACATTAATCCTTGGTCTGGAACTTTGATAGTCTCAACCGTTGTGGTAATTCTTGTTGCGATCAAATATGCACTTAATATAACTAAACCTGTCGTGCAAATTTGATGTTGCCAAGCAAACTGCCAAGAATCTTTGAGAAGATTTTTGAAAAGGACGTAAAGAAATTGAATACATTCCCAGATTCTTGTAAAAAATAGGAGAAAATATGTCTTTATTTGAGCTAAAAAGTTTTAAAGGATTCTTAAAAAAGAGAACTTATAGATTGAGCTTGCTGATTCTCTGGTTGAGCGATTCCTTCGTTGATTATCAAAGGTTGATTTGGATTGAGTGGCATATTTTGGAGCTCTATTTTCATTGTACAGAAAGATAGTTTTTAAATGAAAATTTTTTTTTTTTTTTTCAAATTTAATGAATATAATTTTTAA
>Ga0302186_10002610_pt1 | contig 13733 bp, 2 predicted proteins | sample II_Bog_E1_2_FD_198782 | JGI IMG/M metagenome (GOLD analysis project Ga0302186, IMG submission 198782) | Peat permafrost microbial communities from Stordalen Mire near Abisko, Sweden - II_Bog_E1_1 | ecosystem: Environmental > Terrestrial > Soil > Wetlands > Peat | place: Sweden: Abisko, Stordalen... | reverse complement strand
CCATATAGAATATATAGGTTCAATAATCATTTCATGGGGATCTCCAGGTTGAAAGAGCCTTCATGCTGGGCGCTATTTTGCTCCTTCTTTTCAGACAGTTTCTTCCTCTATCTATTAAACTATTCCTGCTTCTTTTTTAATTTCCGCCTAGCTGCCAGTATCAGTAGAGCAGAGAAAACAGCCACAATGAAAAATATTAGACTAAATATGAACCTATTTTGACTATGCTCCAAGCTACGGACTTCGTGACTGTATTAGAACGTAACTTGATTATAGCTATCAACAATGCAGGCATAGCTGGACGATTAATGATGGCGAGCTGAGCAAACTCCTGAATACAGAATAAAATACCTTTATAAACTACATGAACTTGAACGCTGCCACTCTGATTATTTGAACACTTCACATACTGAGAGTTAATGCCATAATTATCGGTGCGACTTTATACCTGCTGATGAGCAGAGAATGTAATTTTGAAAATGGATGATTTCAATCCGATTAACATCGAAAAATTGGCCTACAACTAATTTAGGAGAACAATATCAATTACTTTGACTCCATAAGATTTATAAAGGTGTTAGACTGGAGTGAGCACTTGAAAGGAGAGACGGTTAATGGAATGATGCAAAAGAATGAACTAATTGTAAGCATCTATGACTGCATAGTTTCTGCCGGCATGAATGTCCTTAATCGCATAGTAACTATATGCATCAAGAAATACTTGTGATAATAGCGGTTCAGGACTAGTTACTCGTCGATGATGAAATATTCGGCCAAATAATTTCGATGCTAGATTTAATAAATGGCAAAAAGAGTATAGCCATAGCCTCGTATTTTAACTACATTTCCTAACTAAGGTAAATCAAAAATTTTGTTGACATTCGCCTGCTGAAAATTGCGAACAATTAATCCTTTTTCCGCATCTAAAATAAAAAAATAAGTTCCAGCAATGTAAAAATCTACATATTTGACTCCCCCTGTTATTGTGAAAGTTATATGTCCTTTTTCATCATAGCAAAAGAACTACTGATTTGTGAGGGCATAAATTTTGTCATTTATTAGTTAAGCCTTCAGTACACCTTTCAGAAGAGGGTTACTTCCAGCATTCCAGTAACCCTCTTCGTAAAGATATAGCTTGGTTAAAATTTACTCCTTGAGGAGATAAAGTGAATTGCCGAGAACAAATATTTTGTGTTTGCTTGTCAACCAAGTTTCAGTGTTTCCTACACTTTAAAAAGTATATGATTTAAGAGGGATTGCTCTAAAGTATTCAGTTTTGTCAAGAGGAAATAATGAGACGAAAATAGTTCCATTGTCAAGGAGAGTGTACAAATTCGAAGTGTTAGGGTCCTATGCAAAGCTCATGATTTCGACATCCCAACTACCATTAGTGACTTTGGAAGTAATTCCCTCCAATTGAAGAATGGTGCTTATCGAGTATGAGGGTTTAACCTCAGCTAATTGGCAGTATTATAACCCCTCTTTAATCTAAAGGGAAACTACGCTGGTAAGGGTATCAGGTGCAGGTAAAGTTACAGGGATGGTGACGTTTGCTTTAACATTGATGAGTTTGGGATGGAGTTCGATCATTGTGGGAGCGGAAATGTTAGTGATCACCAGATTAGTATGAATAATGGCAAGCAGAAGAGAAAAGTGAAAATATCTCATTTAATTTTAAATTGATTTTGATATGAAACATTCATAAGTCAGTCATAAAAGATATATTAAATTTGATTACTAAATTCTCTATTTAAACCTACAATCTTGTTTAGTTTGTTTATAGAGTCCTTCAAAACAATTTTGTAAAGTAAGCTATGAATTATAACAACTAGACTTATTTAAAACTTATTTAAATCATTTAATTGCCTAATCAGTCTCTAACGTTTTATTAATTTAAATATTAACCTTCAAAATGGCAGGTTATGTCCTTGCATGTCTCATTCTCTTTCCTATTTTGCTCTTTGGGCAGGATACTCCACAACCGATGCAACAATCATGTGCTGACGGTCAATGGCAAAACATAACTTCATCTCAAGAAAGTAATTTCACCAGATACTTCATCTGCGGGGCTGAGATGAACTACTACAAAAAGGTAATGCCTTATACATGCACTCTCTCAAAATAAAGGGGACAACCATTTATAACAATTTGCGATGGGGGACAGACTTTATCGCAGAGATCCAATGGAATCAAATTTAAATATTGCAACTTTTAAAACTGGGATGATCAAACATCTGCGCAGTATTTTGGTTCTTTTGAATGGCAGGGCTTGAAGATGTGTCCCAAAGATTATTATGTCAACGGTTTTCAAACTAAAATCAGTGACAATGATGGGTTGAATGGCCTTATGTTGAATTGCAGACCTCGATTTCTAACTTATGGAACTGCAAGTAGGGTAGACGTAGTTGTGAAAGATGGGAACGGATCTTGGAGTAACTCATCAATAAGCGCAACAAACGTTGCAGCATATTATGAAGTGAAAGTAGGGAATGATTATCTTACAGGACTAAAGTTAACCTTTCGGCCTTTCCCAACAATAATAAAAATAGGCGTAGAATACGACAATATTGCTCCGCCTGACCTGAGCATGGATACTATTTCCAGCACAAGTTTTGAGAATAGAGGAGCTAATCTTTTGACTTCAATCTTTAATTCAGATTCAGCAAAAAAAACTAAAATTTATGGTCTGACCTTTTACAATATTTTCAAAAATAAGTATCATGGAGAGAAAATCAGAAAATTTGTAAATGATAATTACACACAACTATAAATCTTAATACCAACCATCTTGTCTAAGGCCGAAGCACCAGAAATTGAAGTTGATAGAAAACTTGGCTACAAACTATAAAAGTTTAGCTGGGATTAATTTTAATTCGGAAAAACATTGTTTCGAGGACTACCATTAACTGTGCCTCCCCCGACTTTTAGTACTCCTGTGTGCACTAGAACAGATGTAAAGGAGCGTGTCTATACAGTATACGTATAAATTCGATATACCACGACTATTACATACACAAGCTTTAATCAAACGTTCAACTAAAAGATAACAGGCATATATAAAGGAACCGCATTTTCTCGAACAGAAATCATCGCAACCCAAGTCCCAATATGTCCTCCATGATTATAATGAGTATTTTAGTTTTTAAATGCTTTACCTTTTTTGGTTTGACTTGCACGAAGATAGTGAGGATGAGTAATCAGTATTTGACTGCAAGAGATAATTTACCATCAGTAATATATGGATTATCCGTCAATTAATATTCATCTGATAAGCACATTGTTAAAATGATAAGCAGCAATAGTTTATTTGAAATTAATTGTATTGCTCATTTTTTGGATTGTTTAATCATCATTCATTTGTAAGATCAATCTATCTTTTCTTTTTTTGATCGTGAAGAAATATAGAAAGAGGCAAACAAATGTTGGTAAAATTGGAACGAAATAATTGTATTGTAAAATAATTAGATATCTGATATGTCTGGTAATTTACAGCAGATATTAAATGTCAAGCTCAAGCTAGCTTTATAACTCAGCTGATCTTCTCTGAAAAAAAGAATTCAAATTTTGTTTTCTATATTAAATAATGAACTTAGGTAAAATTATAAAAAGAATATAATTAAAATTGTACTGTTTTCAAAAATTTGAAACATAAAACAAAATAGATAAAAATCAGGGCTTTTATCTTTAGTTCAGTTAAGAGTTTCTGATCCTGTCTTGATTTTTATTTGATTGTTTTGCCTACTAAAAACAACTATACAAATCACAAAAATATAGAGGCATTATTAAAGTTATAGACTTCTCCCATGCTTACAGGATAATACCACATCAACAGCAAAGGTAGCTAGTTACATACTGGTTTCTCCATCGATTTTTGAGACTATAAAACGGATGTTGCATTTTCAATTTAATTTCTTCTTTAAGTCTGGAGTTCTTCTTCAGTTTCTTCCGATTTTCTTTTAAAAATAATTCCATTTCGTTTATACCTGCGAAGAATGACCTTGGCAGTTGAATGATTGAGATTGAGCAGCTTGGCTGCCCGATAGACTGATAAATTTTATCTAATGACCATATTAATCAATATTTTTCTGGTCTAAATAATGGAGTACATACATCATAGGTAATGGCTTGATATTTAGATCTGGAAGCTCTTCCAGAGTAGTGGTTGATATTGAGAATCGACTCAAATTCCATTTGATAGGTTGTTCTATTAAATTATAAACTAATATAGTGTTAAACTATTTCAAAATTAAAGCCAGGCTGCACTCCAGTTTTTGTGATAAATATTGATAAGTCAGTAATATTGGATGATGGCCTATGCCCTAATTCTCTAAATTCCAAAGGCGTTGCTGTTTTAAATATTATTGATGGTGATGGTAAATATCTATTATTTTCTAAATTTAAATGTCATATGGTATTATCAACAAGCATCAGTAAATATAATTTTTTGTAATTTGATGAAAAATTAATTAAAGCAGGGGTTAGACTCCTCCCATCGATAACCCACATCGAATATACTGTTATTTCTAAAGAAGTGATTTACAGACTTACATTCATCATAATTAAAAATACAAATTAATCAGGAATTCATAAATAAAGCTAATTTTTTGTTTAGCAGTCTGTCAACATTGCTGCCAGTACGTTGTTTATTTTCTCTTGTCCTTTGACTTATGATCGTCGTTTCTTGAAAGTTAGAAATAGAGGGCTGCTTCCTTCGAAAAGATTATTTTGAGCGTTATTTTGACAATCTAACCTTGGATTTTGATTTGGAAAGACTTTTAGGTTGTGTCTATTTGTAATGGCTGGCTCTTGGTTCCAAAACAACGTTGATTTATTTTACAAGTGGCAGAACTTTATGGCTTTCCATAGATGGTTGCCGGCTTTTTCTGTTTGAAATATGTTTGAGGGTTGAACTTCTTTTCACAATTTTTATATTTTCGTCTTTATTCATCCTATCTGTTTCCATTATATACCTATCATGAGATTATTTATGACTATTAAGCTTGCTGAGGCTTTTGCTGGAGGGCCTGAGTGTTTTACCTTTTGAAGGCTTGGCTTCAAGTGGTCTTTTAGATTTAATACTTTGATATTTATCATGATTGAAACTTGATTTATAGATTTGGTCTATGGTCTTTGAGGGGCCTGCAGTCCTTAGAGCAATAGTTAATGGTTTGAATAGCGGTTGTCCTTTGTCAATTTAAAGGGGCTTGATGGTTAATTTTTAAACCTTCTTGGCTCTCTCCTCTCTCGAAATGGTCTCATTGGCAGTTGTTTTTTAAACTTATTTTTTCTTTGATTTTATCTTTTTTAAAAAATTAATTCCATTCCTCATGGTGTTTTCTTTATTGGGATGGGGCTATTGTACTATATTATTTTGCCGATTGTTTTTTCTATTAATTAGATTAACAGCCTTAATCTTATTTTGCTATCTGTGGATAAAATGTTCAAATTTTACATGATTTTATGCGAAAGTACCTTTGAAATCTGAGTCGCACTTAATCTAATGATATGCCTCACCAATTTTATGGCAAATACTATTAAGAATGTGTGATTCATTCTTGCTATCTTCCCCTAATTGCTGCAGCACTGTGCTGTATTTTGATTTTATTTATACGTCTGAATTCATCATTGAACTTTCGTTTTGTTGAGACGTCAACGAGATACCTTGTTCCCTTTTCAGGGCTGCTTTGACTTTTCTGAAATCAAGCTCGTGAAGACCATCGTGATATCTGTAGAGTAGCGAGGTGATATTTTTATCAAAGCAGCGGGGAATGTCTCGATTGAATTTATAATACTAGGCAAGGTGCTAAATCTTTGAAGGAAACTCCTCCTCTTGGTATTATCTTTTGAGATACTCACCATTGTCTGCAATATATTGTATTTAATTGAATCGAACATTGTCTTCATTTGGTTCGTCCCGTAACAGTTCTTCCACTTTCTGCACACAGTAAAAATTGATACTACTAGAGTATTTTTCGAAGAGAGCGCCAGCAATGTGAGTGTGAAAGGCAAAGGATGGCTAGCAGAAGGTACATTGAGTTGAGATCATAGGTTTTCTTATTCTCAATATTATCCGTTTTATATGAGTTATAGGAAACCATATGATAATATTCATCAAGTCAATCAAAAGATGTTCATATTCATTGATTTAATTTTCATATCTCATCATTTCTTGGCAACCGCTTCTTTTTGTTAATGCTCAGCCTTCTCTTCCAGCTATTATCTTTCAATATCGTAATCTGAAAGCCACCATTGAGACCAAGTGCTCTCTGGTAATTTGGGAATGTCGCTTCTCCAATCAGAGAAGTATGATGTATGTGAGCTCCATAACTTATTGAGAGTCGACTAAATCAAGAAACATATACTTTCAGCTCCGGCGTCAATCGCCCGTAGAATTACAGCTTATGAGTGAAATAAAAAACGAGGGAGAGATCAGCCCAATGAACAGTATTCGTGGTTAGTCTGGTCAATTCTTTAAGGTAAAGATGAATGAGATCATTCCTAAGATCATTACTCTGAAGAATAAGGCTGGCTTCAGATCCTTTATAATATTTTTGTTACTTTTGGTTTCGACGAGGAATTTATATTCACTGTTAACAGTTGAATTCCATTTGTTGATTTATATCTCGTTATATTATCCAATAGATTTGGCACCAAGGGTTTTTTATAAAAATTAAGTGATTAATTATTTGGCTATGTCGTTTGCCTTGGGATCCTTGTAATAAGATTAGACTGAATTACAATACAATTACAGTAGAGAATGGCTTTGAGCGTGGCAAAGTGAACAGAAAAAGGGCAGTAGTTTGTTCTTTTTAATTTGTTAAGCAATCTTAAAACAAGAAGAGGTTTTTTAAATTGAATAAATATGTCGATGGCTTCCTCAAAGGCCTTTCCAAATAATCGATTTTACTGAGCATTGCCCTTATTAGTATATTTGATGGTGGATACACATTTGGCATAGTTGAGAGCTTCCTCTATGGGATTCTTTTTTATCTTTTCATTATATTATTTTCCGAAATAATCTATTTTTTTCCTGAACATTTCTTGTGGAGTTTCCTCGATGACCTCATTAACTTTTTTTTTCTTTTTTTTCTTTTTGGCTTATTTCTCCTCCTCCTTTACTTCTTCAACTTTAACAAGTTTCTAGTCTTCTTCGATTTTATGAATGTACTACTTTATATATTTGATAGCATAACCAGCAGCTTCAACATATTTTTTATCATCATAGATGTTATCATTGAACTAAATGAGCTCGGTGTACTCTCTTAAAGTCCATCTCCTAATACAGTAAGTGTGGAAATCAAATTCATTGCCTTGAAAATCTATGAATTGTTTGCTAATAAAATCAAGGTGACGGAGCCCAGCTTCAAATTTTCTCTGTTTTAGTAAAGACTTGCCTGCCTCAATGATATACCAGTGATTCTGTAGTTCATATAGGCTAGCCTAATCTCTCATAAAGATGCGTAAAACATTTTCTCCGAGATCCGATTGTTCGCATTTCATAAGGTATTTCACGCATATATTGTTCATGTATCTATCAGCCAAATCAGTTTTCCTTGCCTAGTTAATGGTCTTCAGGCTCTGGAAATTGTTATGTTGCTTGTATTAAATGTCAGCCTTGACTAAATAAAACTCAGTAACAGTGCAAGTGTGAGCAATTGCTTTTTTTATGTACTAATGGGCTTTAGGAAGACTTTCAAAGTGCAAGGAATAATGCTGAGCGAGCAAATATAGACTCCACAGATATTCAGATGGAGAAACAATTTAAGTGCCGTCTGGATAGACGTGATTAAGCAAGTTTTTTTAAAAATTGAGCAAAGTCTACTCAATAAGTTCATATTTTCCCGCCTCATAGATTACTTGAATTTCAGTAAAAAGACTAATTAAATTTTTTTGAAAGTAGGGCTTGATAAAATTTCCAAATTATTTTTTAAAATCTTAGCTATTCTCAATATAGCACAGTTCATAGATGCGTGCAATTTTTGATTTAAAGTGCTATCTTGCCTTAATATAAACTTCTCTATTTTAAAGAATATTTAAATGCTGGTACTGTTTAAGATACTCCACATTGTCTGGAAATTTGTTTAATAGAAATTACAGAGCCGCTTCGGCCTCTATTTTTTTTCCAAGTTAAAGGCAACTCTTATAAAGTAATTCGTGATACAAAACATCATCCTTTATCTTATCTTTGTTTTTATTCAGTTCTTCATACACGAGATCATATTTTTCAGCATCTCGGTAAGCAATGACTTTGTAAAGATAGTAATGAGCTAATTCCGTTGGCTTGAGATCTGCAGTTTTCACAAGGTTGTCTAATGATGCAAGTGCCTTAAAAAGGGAGGGAAAATCGCCTCTCTATAATAACGTTTTAGCTTACGAGATGATGTGCTAGGGCAAAGGCTACCCAATGCTGGATCATATTAGGCTTCAGTCTGAGGATAGAAAATCGGGAAGCCACATGATTGGCATGATCTCTCACTTGAATTAACAAGCATGCAGTATCACGCATAAGTTGAATATTTTCAGGTTAAAATTTAAGTGCATTCTGAAAGCACTTGGAAGCTTCAATGAAATCTTTTTTTTGTTTGTAGATGGTTCCACATGTATGCCAGCAAAACATGCTTTTCATTTTGCTTTTTATTAGGGATATTTTGGCTACTTCTAGAGCCTTGTTGTCTTCTCCCAAAGCCTGCAGAAAAAGAGCCTTTAAAGCATTGGTCTAAGGATGATCAGGATGTGTCTCTAATAGCTTTTCAGTGTTCTTAAGTCCCTTTTTATAGTTCTTGGCATCATAAAACTTCTAAACATTGGTCTATAAGTACAGCAAGTTGCTTGTATGCTTGAGCATCCTTGGCAGGAAGTGATTATGCACCCTTGTTAATCATATGGAATAAGTTGATTATTAATAATTAGTATTGAACTAAAAAATAAGATATCTAATTAAATTCAAAACCTCATCTAAAAAGGGAATAAAGTTAATTTCAATTCACCCTCAGTAAATAAATATTAATATGTGGGAGTATTATATTAAAATGAAATTTTAGTGCTTTTCTCATTTTCAATATGATAATTATTAATAATATATCAAATGAGTTTCAACTTCAAGAAAAAAGAGTTATTTACATAGGAGAAAGACATACAACAAAAAATACAAGTTAACGCCAGCGAAACACATCATCTATAGACTAATCATGCCGAAGAAGATATTAATTTTTCAGATTTTTCACTGCATCAAGACATAATTGATTGTCTTCAAAGAATTGGGTATGAAAAACCAACTAAAATTCAAATTTAAACTCTCAAACACTCCCTAAAAGATGAAGATTTACTGTGTCTCTCATAAACTGGAAGCGGAAAAACACTTGCTTTTGTTTTGCCTATCATCAATTATATATTGACTCATCACAAAGGTCAAAAAGTGCCTTATGGATTGGCCCTCATCATTGCACCAACCCGATAGCTCTGTCTGCAAATCAATGATTATTTTGAAAGATTTCATCAAGCTGGGATTTAGGAAATCAGTTCAATTGTTCTTTACGGAGGCATTGATCCAATGAGTCAAGTGCTGTAGCTTGCCAAAAAGCCGGCAGTAATCGTAGGAACTCCGGGTCGAATTCTTGACCATCTTCAAAATACTAAAGGCTTCCATCTAAACAACATAAAATACTTAATTTTAGATGAAGCTGACAAACTATTAAATAAAGATTTTTAATAACAATTTAATGCCATTATCAGCATGATCCCTCAAGATCGCAGAGCTTATTTATTTTCAGCCACCCTCACGAGTAAAGTATAAAAACTTCAAAGAGTATCTCTTAACAATCCAGTGAGAGTCGAGGTCAGCACCAAGTATCAAACTGTTTCAAACTTATAGCAATTCTATATATTTATTCCTTCCAAGATGAAGGACTGCTATCTTGTTTATTTGCTAAACAGAGACAAAAACTTTAAAACCTTAGTCTTTACTCAAACAAGGCTCGGGGCAGAGAGATTGAGCTTAGTTCTCCATAGCCTTGGCTTTAATGTTGAGTGTCTTCATGGTGACATGAGTCAACCACAAAGAGAAAAATCCCTTAATAAATTTAAAAATGATTAAGTTAAAATATTGATTTGCACAGACGTGGCGGCCCGAGGCATCGATATTTCAATGATCTAATTTGTCATCAATTACGATCTTTGCGATCCTAAAAATTATATTCATCGTGTAGGAAGAACAGCCCGTATCGGACAAAAGGGTAAATCCATTACGATTGTCACTCAATATGATGTCGAGTCATTTAAAAAAATTGAAGAAAAATTAGGATTCTAAATGAAGTAATTTACCATAATAGCCAAAGAAGCGGAAGTCTTTTTGTAAAGGCTTTAGCTTTGCCATCAGGAAGTCAGCAATCAAATGAAAAAGAAAAAGAATACAAGCTTTTTCGATAATATGAAGTGATCTTTATACTAAAAATTTAATTTTCTTTGATATCACTGCCTACCTGCTCCATAGATGATCGAAAAAAGCTTGACTCGATCTAATTTAAATCCCATCAGCGGATTTGCACTGTAGTCAAATATTTAACTATCTTTTTTTGAATATTTCGGCATATACACCTCAGCGAACTACTTCCCTGAGTAGTTTCTCTCGTAAAAACCCCATGCAAATCGAGATCTTTCCACAAATTTGTTTTGACTTCTACGAATTTCTTCCACCCTCATCCATGTAATTTAATCAATTTATTTGTTATCAATCTTAATGCGTTCAGCCTCACATACTCCTCTAGCCACAAAGAAAGTTGATAAGCCTCCATGCATATCAAATTAAATTTTAACTCTTGAATCTAGTTTGCTTTATATATTGATACCAGTTTATTCTTGCACTTATCGGATTGCACACTCTTAAGGTAATTCATTTTGATTTGATTTTCCCTTTGGAAATCCCCACTTTGCCCTCACTCGGACTACAAGGATTTTAGAGTTATCGGAGTTGAAGATTATAGCACCACATACAGGTTTATTTTCAATCATTTTAGTAACAAGATGTTGAGGATGTATTTTAACACAGTTTGGACAGTATTATTTGAGCTTATGCAAAAAATCAGTACGTTGTTTTTCCCAGTCTTTGATATCTTTATCAGTCAGGACTTCGTCTATGTAATAATAGAATGCCTTTTCTGCATGATAACTTAGGCGAGTAACATCCTATATCTACTATTTTGGAAGATTGAGCAGAAATTTACATAAAATATTTTAGTAAACATCTCTCTATGATTGACTCATTTATTAATAATAATTGCTTTATATCATCAATTTTCAATATTAATCATATCATTATTTATCAAAGCAAATATTGTTTGGTTCTTATTCGTATAAATTTAAAATGTAATAAATTCGTAAACAAATAAAGCTTGGCAATCTGTAGCTTGCCAAACTCAACGATAAATAGCAACCTGTACCAATGTAATTTACTTTTTATGAAGGTAGATGAGTTAACTTGAAGAAAAACAGCAACGCATAAACAAGCATGCTTTAATTTTACAATAACTCAAACATTTTTCTGAGTAGTAAAGGTTAGCATGGATCCATTAAAAAAAACAATAAGCAAACCAACTTTACAAATACGAAAAATATGATGATGCAATTTCAATTTATCTAGAAGCCTTATTGGGAATATAAATGCAAGAGAAAAATTAAAGAAAGCTTAAACTAATAAATTTAACATTAAAGTATCCACTAATGCTAAACATTGCCACCTGTCTGTATCAGAAAAAAGAGTATTCACGAGCTGTTTAACTTTGCAATCGCATCATTTCTGAAAAAGATGGCTAAAATCACATCAAAGCTTATTACAAAAAAGCTAATTGCATGATTTGCTTAGGCCAATTTAAATAGACAAAAGACATTATTAAAAAGATGCATCAGATCATAGGACAGAAACAAAATTCGCATGATCCTGATAAAGGCAGCATCACTCAGTTAGATTTAACCAATCTTCTGTCGCAATTAAAGCAAAAATGTTATGATTAAAAACAGATGTACAAAAGAATTTTTATAGACAATGACAACTAAAACTATCAACTAACAAAAGATTATTCGGTGAGTCACAGAGATTGTGAAGTTATCTCAAAAATAGCAAATAAGAAAAGAATTAATTGTTGGCGGAAAATATATGAATCAATTCGATCATGCTTTCTCAAGTTTAAAGCATCAAAATAAAGTATAAGCTGATTATTTTATTTATAACTCTGCTCAATATGATCTAAATATTTATCTTGGATAATTTTCATAACAATGACAGAAAAATATTATCCTTTTAAATATTTGTCTAATAATAATTTTATATTTCAATCCAAATATTTCACTTATCATTTATAAGTTAATTTTCTTCCATTTATAATGTTAATGTTTTATCCTCCCTGAGGAATAACTGTAAAATTGTTAGCCTTATAAGTATTGTTTCGATTCATAGAAAAATCTTAAAATCCGAAGGTAAGGGTGCGAATTTCACCAGTAATTGGATTAAATCTTTGGAGCCCACGATCATGAAATGCTATTCTCTTTTTTTCCTTCGGTTATTGAACTCCAAATTTTTACATTGCAGTTGTAGTAAAATGAGCTGGCCCTTTAATTTAGTTTCCCAATGCAATCCCTTCTTCTTTTTGTTTAATAGGTTTTGGAGGTAAAACATTCTCAAATCTTTTGTAATTTTCCTTCGATAAAGACTTGTAGTAATTAGAATTATCTTGCCCTAATTGAAATGTACTATTATTTGTATTTTGCTTGACTCTCTCTGGAAAAGCATTAATATGATGCTTAGCACTAAAAAATCTTTCGAAAGAGGAAATATAGTCGTTGTGGTGATTATGGGTAAATTCGAATTGGTGGATGTTTCTTACCCTAGGAAAGTACTTTTTATTAATGTGCTGATCACCCTATAGTTTTCCCATTCCTTTAAAGAGACCCTTATCTGGCTTGTTTATTTCCATTTTAAAATTATTAAGGATTTAGAGAAGTTGTATTTATTCAATGAATGATAGATAAAAAATTCCTGATATTTGTTATTTTGGAATTTTTCAACTAATAAATTATTGAAGTAATCCTCACGCTGATACATCATTTTTGCAAAGTTCAAAATCTAATGTTTATGTTTCTATTAGGATAATTAAGAGTAATTTTTAAAGTCCTAAACGGTGAATTCTATATCATTTAAACTCTTGAAATCAACTCCCCCTCTAAACTACGGCTTGGAAACATATTTTATAGTTAATATATTTGACTTTTTATACACAAAAATTTCCCAAATTTTTTTTGCTCAATTTTCCCCTTTTTTGATCTCATAACCGTCCCAACTTTTTTCACTTTTTTAGCAAAAAGGATTTTTTATTACAGCACATTCGTAACCATTGTTATGTGCCCAAAGGACGTTCCCTGGATAAAAATTGACCGAGGACTCACCGTTTAGGAGTTTAGATACGGATCAAAAAATGCTCATCTTTTATAAAGGGGAAATTAAAAACGAACCTTCACATTGTGCTCAGCGTCGAAAAGTCGTATAGGTATGTGTGTTTTTAATTGTACTATGTGCCAAAAAAATGTGAAAAACATTATCATATGATCATGTCCACTTCTACTCCTTTTAATCTCCTTATTTTCTCATTTCCTCGATTTCCCATCCTATAGATACTAGATAGGGCTTAGCCCCTTTATATCCTAAACAGTCGGCGAGAATATATAATATATATATTCCCACCGTC
>Ga0302186_10002609_pt1 | contig 13736 bp, 14 predicted proteins | sample II_Bog_E1_2_FD_198782 | JGI IMG/M metagenome (GOLD analysis project Ga0302186, IMG submission 198782) | Peat permafrost microbial communities from Stordalen Mire near Abisko, Sweden - II_Bog_E1_1 | ecosystem: Environmental > Terrestrial > Soil > Wetlands > Peat | place: Sweden: Abisko... | reverse complement strand
ATCAGAGAGAAATCTTGATAAAATAATGATGCTGATTTTCAGTATTTAAGATTAGCAAAGGATAAACCTTATTATTTTGTTCACATATCAAATGAATAGGCAATGATACATCCTTCATCACTCCTTCGGAACAATGATGCTCACTTTCCTTTTCTATAAATACTGTTTACTTCCTTTCGCCAACGTTATTCGATTTGAGCTGGATTCTTTATTCACGTTCTTAGAGAACTGGACAAAATTAAACTTGTCAACCCGAGAAGATTTGCCTTCTTATCATCGCAAAGCATATTCCATTGGATATCTTGATTCTCAGACTGCTGAACAAGGCCAAACCAGTCGTCTATCGGCATCTCGTTAGTATTGGGTCATTATGCCTGAACTGACGTGCTGGAATAAAGCGTTAATGATGTGAGACGCCTGCCTCCTCGAATAGTAAAAAATATTCGTGTGTATTGGGGTTAATTAAAGAAGATAATATAGCAATCGATTTAATTAGAGGATATTATAATGATCAACATGTTTAGGCTTAAACAGATAAATTAAAGAAATTTTCAATGGGCTCAGCCATGCGAAAATTAGTCTTTACAAGTTGCCTTCACTTTTTTTGGGATTTGCATTTATATATTTCCCTATTGAATATTGCCAACATTAAAAGGCCACCTTCCATAAGTTGAGTACCCGCTATTCATTATATTTCAAGCTCGGAGGAGTCATTTTTCGTATTAAATGAGTGAGTGTTTCTGTTTTTGCCTAAACTCCGAAACTTTATTTTTTTATTATTGATCGTTATTAACTTTAAAACATATTCCATAAATTCAGTATTTGCTGTTTGTTTTGCCTTGCCTCGAGGAAACATTCTAGAAACCTATTTTCATAAGCGTAATCGATACTTTGAGTCTCTGCTTGAGAATCAGAGGTTTGCTTTATTTGTTCCATTACCATTTCGACAGTTAAGTTTATTCCGCAAACCATTTTTGTCCCAGGCTTATTGGTGCTTAGTCAAGTCTGTGGCTTCTTTTTTCGTGAAAAATTATCAATAAAAGCAAAATGTTTAAAAAGAACTTCAGTTCACATTCGAAAAAATAAAAATAAAAATGTCAAATATCGCTGTAATCGCGGAAAGAGAGTTCGCCGTACTCACAGAGAGATTTCCTTCGAGATTTAAGGGATTAGAATAAAAAATAAACCTTCGATTTGCGAGCTTCCGTAAATTATGTTAAATCAAAGTTGGTTTAGACAGTGCATAATAATAAAAAATGAAGAAAATCCTTCTTTCCATTCTTCTCATTGTACTCACCACCTCAACTGCACCAAGCAGCACCTTCACTCTCACTTTTGAATACGCAGCCAGATCAGGTGTTGCTTTTTAGAGCTGTTTGGCCAATGTCATATGGAACAACGACATCATTCTCTCAATTGTACCAACAGACTATGACCTTCATACTGCTACCGTTGATGTCACGGTAATTGTTGGAGCCAATATTCTTCAGTTTGAAGGTGCCGGCGCTTCTGATGGATTGGGCTTTGATTTCACCAATGTTGCGCTTGTCCGTCAAGGAGACTCCACAAACACCAACATTTTGGTCAACGGAGACTTTTCCTCTCCAAATGTAGGTAATTCATGGGAGATTTTTTTTAATACTATTCCAGGTTGGACAGGATAATAAATGGAACTCGGAAATGTACATGTTTACCGTGGTCCCTGGTCTACTAAAACTGATACTACTCAAATCATATAGCTTGACGCCTTTGGTAATTTTTAAATTACTCAAATATTGACCTTTGACAGCAACTTTTAAGTGATTAGCACCCCACCAACTCCTTCATGCGATGGCTTCATTTTTCAATAATTCAATCTTGTCATTCAATTTGATTGGGCACCTACTACAGTTGGCACTAAAAATCTCCTTACTTCTCAGGCTAATGTCCTTTGGAATAATTATGTTCTTGATAGTCTTATTCCAACTAACTCCACTTCAGGAGTAAACCACGCTTCCTATACAGTACTCGCAAGTCTTTGTGGTTAAAACTATCTACAATTTGATGGAACAGAGGAAAGTGACGGCTTCGGTATGTCAATTTCTAACGTCCAGCTAACTTTAGCAGGTAGTAGTAGTACAAATATTCCGATTGGTGCTTGGACTGCTGCTAATCCTGAATTTGCAGACTGTTCAACATTCAACACTGCATGGAGTGCTGGCCAATGCTTCAGTTTGGACTCTGGAACCAACCAACGCTACACTCACACAATCACTATTGCTCCTAGAAAAGTCTTCGACATTGTTGGCCCCTTGACAAAAACTGCCTTTGCCTGTCTTGCGTAACAGGGATATAACTATGTAAATGTTCGTGCTAGTTCGAACACCCTTGGAGTTATCGACCCCAATGCAATTCAAACTCTTTAAAATGCTCAAGCCGCTGGTCTCCAGACTGCCATTTATATAGTTATTTGTCCTACACAAAGCTTTGTTGGTCTAATATAGGGACTGCTATATTCAATACCCAGCAACCTATATTCTATGATCTGGCTTAAAGTTATATCAGATAGTCCAGACTGCTCTTGGCAAAGCTCCACCAATACGAGTATTAACTGTTAAATTTTTGCTGTTGCTTTTTTATAAGCTTAAGTCAAAGGAGTTCCAGTCGGAGCATTTTCTACCAAAGCCATATGGAACAGTGTCTTTGGTACGGTTTGCCCTTTAAGGTCCTACTGGCCTAATATCCATCTTTGGTACGCTGATTATCAAAGAAATGGAATAGTCGACCCGACTGAATCATTTTCTGATTTTACGGCCTCTGGAGGTTTCGCAGGATGGACACAACCAGACCTGAAGAATACTGTTGGAACCACCCATATTATCCTCTGCAATAATCCTGCCTGGCATGCTCTTATCAATATCGACTGGCATCTATGATATGCATATCCATCAATTCATTAATTCATCTTATCCTTTGACTCATAATCCACTTGCTGGTAGAATAGTTATTATTATTGCTTCCTATAACCATTGAGGACCTTCCTTTCGTCTCATGATGCATGAAGGGCAACTCTTTTCTTACACATCCTTGCAGTTTAGTAGGTTTCCTGCCATGATTGTCTACTATCATTTTGCGAACTTTAATGTTGTGTTTTTGTTTTGTTTTTTGACTGATTTTCATTGCTTAATTAACAAAAATAAAATAAATTTGGCGCTCTGCGATAATGTGGCAATCATATTGAGTTAATTGCTGGAAGTAAGGTTCAGTGTTTGTGTAAATCGGACAAATGCTAATTATAGTTATCAGCACTCAACAACAAGGACGGATAAATCTATAATTATGATGATAATAAAATAATCTTTAAATTGATCCTTTTCTTTGTCTTAAGGTGACAATTAATCGACTTCATCTTCTTAAACATCCCATAAGCAGTAAAATTATAATATAATCAAGTTGGATGGGAATACCATCGTATTGATAATCAGCATTCCTAGGTTTAATAAAACCAAACTTTAGTAGCTTGATCTGCATTCATTTGACTTCTATTAAATTTTTGTATTTCATGAGTCAATTTAATTTGTGCAACAATATTCATGATGCTTCCAAGATAATTGTTAATAGGGTAATGCTTATATTTCATACAATATTATAGTATTTGTTCAGACAAAACATCATAGAATAAATGCTTCTTTTCTTTGAATTTTATGTCATCTGTTATTTTAAAATATTTTAAAATGAAAAAAGTTTGCCCTCATTTAATAATGAGCAAGAAATACATCTATCTGTTATTTCCTAATCTTTTCGATTATGTTTTTTCATCAATAACTGACTCTCTAAACTATAATATTCTTTCTGATATGATATTTGATGGATACTTGAGTGGTTAACTCATTGACAAGTTCCTCCTTCAATTATGATCTTATATTTTTTCATAGCCGTTATATTTGAAATGACAACCATTGAGTTGAAGCGGGCACTATCTGAAGGATAAAAGAGAATATAAAAGTATGTATATTCAATGAATCATTTATTAGGGCGAGGCTCGTTTGCGTCAGTTTTCTTAGGTCGCCAAATTAGTAACGATGCACCCGCTGCAGTTAAAGTAATCGACAAGCGAATATTTGCCAATCAGTACAACCTCAAAAACATATATTGTGAGATCGATATCATGAAGAAGATGGAACATGAAAATATTGTACGCTTTATGGATGTCTATCAGACCAGCAACAATATGTACATCATTACAGAGTACTGTCCAGACGGTGATTTGAGGGGGTATCTTAAAAAGAGAAAAAGACTGCCTGAGCAAGAGGCCATCAATTTTTTAAAGGATATCTTAAGAGGTTTTGAATATATGAGCAAGAGGGATATCATGCATCGTGATCTCAAGCCGGCTAACATCCTTGTCAGTAATGGAAAATTGAAAATAAGTGATTTTGGCTTTGCTCGGAATCTATAGCAGGGCGATAGTACAATTTTGCAATCAATTGTAGGGACACCTCTGTATATGTCTCCTCAAATCCTAAATCATCAAAAATATACTAATAAATCAGATTTATGGTCTGTTGGACTCATCTATTATGAGATGTTGCATGGGTTCACTCCATGGCCAGCCAGTAATTAATTGCAGCTAATCAATGGTATCAATAACAAGAAGATTTCGTTTGATCCTTCTATTTCACAAAATTCAAAGGATTTCATTCGGAGATGTCTCATGAAGAGAGAAGAAGAGAGGATGACCTGGTAAGAAGCTTTCAGTCATTCACTAGTAACAGAGGGAATGAGTCCGCATATCAGAAAAGAGGAAAGTGATAAGGATAAAGAAAACTTAACTCCCAGACAAAAACTATTGGATGCCCGCTAAAAGGATCCTCGATCAAAATCTCGTTCTGTTTCTGCTCATACCAAGATCATCAACATGAACCGCACTCCTAAACGGCTCCGGAATATAGATCTCACTCCAGATAAGAAGTCCCCCTGGAAGCATTGATTTTAGCATTGCTTTTATTTTAATATTCTAGTATGCAATCGACAATGGAAGCAATATGCTACTAAATTGTGTAGTGTATCATTCTTCATTTCTTCTCCCCTCCAAAGAGAGGATCGATTTTGTTCCGAATCAGTTTTCCCGAAAGCAACATTTTTTAATATTCCTCATTAGAAATCAACCTTTTTTAATCAAAAACTCCTTTGGGCAATGAGAAGGGACTAAATTAATGGTGGCATACAAATATTCACTACGATTAGCTTGAGTTCCTCCATATTTAGCCTCGACTTGAGAGGGATCTGCATTATCAAAAATACTGGGGTCAGTGTTAGTTTTTGAAATTTTAATCTTTTCCACTGTGACTGGGTCAAGGAAAGTAGACACAATCTTCCATGTAGTACTCATACCGCTTGGCGCATTAACGATCCACAACTTTGACAGTCTTCCACCATAATTTAACGATATTTTGCCTAATATCTTCTTCAGAGATGTTAAGGGTAAATCAGTTAACCCTATTTTTTATAGATCGTAGATCAAGCACCAGCTTTAGACCTGCCCAGGAAGAAACAACTCACGTATAACCATTTCTTGAAGATATACAATGGCTTCCACATACGGATCGATATTCTTGACGTCAATCTGTTTGATTCTGAAGACAAAAATCGGTCTGAATTGCTTATCTAAACCACAAGGATAATAGAACCCTGCTTTCTAAATCTAATTAGGAATACAAGGATAGGTTCAATGCGCTCAAGCTTTAGCGAGGGGATAAAATCGCGTTTAAATTCAACATGCTATGCCATAGCTTTCAAAGTGTCCTTTGGTTTGTATTTGTTGGCCGATAGAAACTGAAGGAGGATATGATCATTTGGGAAATCTTCATGACTATATTTTTTCTCTTTTTTTTCTACATATTCATGGAACTCTCTGAGTTTACGGAGTTCATATTAGTCATGCTCGACTTGACCATAGTAGTAGAACCGAGTTCCTTTTTTTTCGAATACACTCTTCTCCTCTTCCCCTGAGTGATAGAATTGCTACTTTTGGGAAAAAATCTATAAGCTTTCGCATTCAGATGCATAGGCAGCAACTCTTCTTTATCAGCTTACATTGATTTATGAACAACTTTGAAAATTATAAGATAAATGTATAGTCTTTAATGATTTAATGTAATGAGGCAATAAGAAAGAAACAGTATAAATAGTATGTTGGTTTTTAATAACATCAAGATATTTAGTTATTCATTCAAATTATAAATCTTTAGAGTTGGGTTTGTTTCTCTACAGCTGTGAACTGACTATCTAAAGATACTATTGCTTCAAGATAGCTTGAGGATATATCAATTAAATAGCTATATAAGGCTGCTTATTATGCACATCAGGCCTTAAGAGGCGCCAAACTCTCCCGACGTACTTGCTAGACCTCTTGTTCTTTATCCTTTACTCGCTGCCTTAGGCTCTAGATCTCTGCAAACAAAATTACAATTAATGAAAGTTGTTCCTTGACTCGCTTGTCCAAAGAAAAATCTTGAGTAAGATTTAGCCTCAATTCTTAAATCTACCCATTTTGCTAATCGATAACTCTTTTCAGACGTTAAATCTCTTCTAGTAGCCTTTGATTCTAATTGACAATATAAATACCTTTTCTCTGACATTGCCACCTGTCAATTGTTGCTTCAAATCAGTGTTCTCCTTGCGTAAGTTTTATAAAATCTGTTGTAAACGTTCAACTTCCTTGATGATATTTGCCACCTTACCCTTATAGCCTTAAACTTCTCTCATTATTTTTGTGTTTTATTGCACAGACTATTGCAGCTGACCATGCAATCTTTGATTTTATTTTCCCGCTCTTTCAAGGTTGCCCTGAAGGCCATCTGCTTTTCGAATAAGCTAATGATTGGAAGTCTCCCACCTAGCAGCCTACTCCACCTTTAGTCTTAACAAATTGTTCAGTCTTTCAAGATCAGATATTTCTTTGCTTTTATTTTTGCTAGATTCCACTTTGGAATTTAATTATGCATTTAATGCCGACAATCTCCTTAGTTCGCCATCCTTCTATCTGAGTTCATCTAATTTCGCCTTTAAAATTTGATTAAGTCTTTGAATTTCTTTTGTATACTCTTCTACCCTGTGTTCATACCCCCTGATAGTTGCTTCTATCTATTCATCTCTTGCTTGGCGCTATTTATTCTCTCTTTTGGCCAACTGCAGTTATCTCTCCAATTAATTTCTTTCCTCAACTTTACTCTTTAAACCGCTATTCAGCCTTTGAATTTCTAGACTGATGAGGCCAAATTTATTTTAATAGTCATCAATTTTTTTTCTGTTGATTTAATCATTTTGAATTGCTGTTTGCATTCGTTATCTCTCTGCATTCATTTGTTGGCATTTGTTCTCCAAGATATTGTTCTCTTGCACTTTGGCTTTCAAGACCTAGTTTAGTCTCTGTAGTTATCCTGATAGTTAATTGACCAATTTTTGATATTAGGTACATTTTCTGGTTTGATCGTTGATACGATCATTAATTGCTTTCCTTGCAAGATCTTCTTGAGCCATTAGACCCTTAAGATCGCTGAGTTCTTTCTCGATTCGATGAAAATCCTCTTATAGACGATCTCTATCCGTAACTTGTCCCTACAAGCTGTGAATGTCATTTTTTAGTGTTACCATGATTTCATTGAGTCTTTTAATTTATTGCATTTGCATGGCGATACGTTCTTCGTAGGTAACATTTTTTCGGCATTCTGCCATTAGTTAATTATTTTTGCGTTGTAAATCGCTGTTTTCATGTCCTAGTCTTTCTCTTGCAGCCTATAATTGAATGAGTTGCCGTTCCAAATCCTCCATACTGCGGTGGTTTTCTTTTAACTGCTTGGCTTCTTTCTAGAGACTGTCAATCTGAGTGATATAAAATTGATTTTCTTCTGTCAATCTATTGCATCTCAACTGCATGGTGTTGATTTCATCAATTTTACCTTTTAGTATGCTGTTGAGGCGCTATAACTAATGATTCATCATTGTAGTGCTTTCCTCGTACTTTTTCTGTTCCTATTAAAACTCAATCATTAATCGTTCCTTGTCCGTTAGTTAGGCCGTCATGTCTGTGTGCTTGTCCTCGTATCGTTTGATTTGGTGAGACAACTCTTCATTTTACAGTTAACATTTCCTGAGAGATATTAGTAATTTTTCGCATTATGCGTTGGCATCTCTCAGCTAGGATTAATAATGGTTCGTTTGCATTTCTTATGACTAGCTTTTCATTTTATCTAATAAAAATTTGAGAGAGTGCATCTACTCGTTCATTTCTAACTAATTGGCTCTAAGTGATTAATTCTACTCTCTTTGAAGACGAGCTTCCTCCTCGCTTTTTTTCAGTCTTTCCCCCAATCGATAGGTTTCATCTGCCTTGCCCTTTAGGACTGAATTCAACCTTGAAATTTCTTCCCCCAACAATGCGAATTTCTCCTCATAATCTTCCACGAGATGTGAATCTTCCTTCATTGAATCGATTTTTCCTTAAAGCTAACGGATTAATCGTTGAGCCTGAGTGAGTTCATTGGTCTTAAAACCGACACCCTGCCTCAAACTGTTATTTTCCATTTTCATTTGGGCTAGTTGTTCGCTTAAAGATTGTACTTGTGCTAACGCCTGCTGATACTTTGCGCTTAACTGATTACTGTTAGAATTTTTTGAATGTAAATCTTCTAGTTCACGCTGAGTTGTCACACTTGTACGTTTAGGCGATCAATAAAATTTTTTAGTTTACCATTTTATACTTTCAGCTGTTACTCTTACTGGGCTTTGGCGGCCAACTCCCGAATTTGAACTTCATAGGAATGGCGGTCCAGTTAGTTCCGTTCAATCTCTCTGTATCTACCTTTTTTTATTCATACTTGATTCTGTAGTCCTCGAGGGTGAGGGTAAGTCGTTCAATTTAGGCTGCTTGCAAGAGGCAGACCATTTCGAGTCTATTGCCCATGAAGGTCTTTTTATCTCCGGGTAGCCGAGCTATCATGGACCTGCATCACATTGCTTATACTTTCTAATGTCGTAGGGATCGCCGGGTTCTACTACGTTCCATAGAATGGACTTTTTCAGGGCAAGTTAACTATTTTCCCCTCCGTGCATCAATAAAAATTATTGAGATTATGACAGTTAATAAGATGTTGGTTCATTCAATCAATCTATCAGTCAAAAGTCGATCGTAAAGAAATGTCTTAACCATAGGAACTTACATAGTCCGGATATCTTCGACTGAAAAGTTGGCAAGAGATGGATCTGCTGTGGGAACTAAATCATCAAGTCCTCCGGATGAATCGTCAAGGTAGTTCGAATTACGAACTAATTCCTTTTTATTTACTTGGACTTTTATTGCGAACGGTTTCACCAATTTGTTTTTCAATTCTTCAGGAGGAATACCATTTACTAGATTACTTTTTTCTCCTGCATGAACTTACTCCTTCTTTACTGTTATTTTGCTGCCATTTTTTTCATATTCCCACTCCATCCTACTGACAGGCTTCATTTTAGATACACTTATTTTGGAATTACGCACCCTATCCTCCTAGAGATGAGAAAGATCTATATTTACACGTGAAGTTAGAGGCTTGGCTGACTTCGAATGATCAGTTCCTAACAGATTGGATTCATTAACTTTTTTTTAATTTGCTGGAATTTAAAGGTAAGGGTTATTAAGTTGTTCCATGGGGAGTTTCTAGTTGGTTGGCTCTATATTACTGACCTCTTTTTTTTATGGTTCTGCCCTATTCTTAAAGCAGTGGCAAGCGGATCCCATTTAATTTATGAATAATTAAAATAAATCTTTATTGTACATGATATGAAGGATCGATTAAAAACTGTTATTTTATTTATTTTCCTTTTACTATGTTTCCTCAATATTTTATTGTAATCAGTCAAATATAGATTTGATCCATACTATATTTATTTATCTTATTTCATTAACAGAAAAGATATCTTTCTCCAATATAATGGTGCAATCACTATTATCTTTTAATTGAAATTAATACAATGTTGGCATCTTCACCATGTTTGTTTTATTTCTTTAATTAATCATATATTCGATAAATGGAAATACCTACAGGCAATTTTTTTTAAGTCACCATCAACTCTCAAAAGCTGTATGGATTCATGGATGATATCTTCAAGCAAATAAGCAAACAATAGTTACGCTTAGACGATATGACAAAAACTATCATCGGCATGGGTGCATCTTTGGGTCAAAAAAATAAAAACAGTGACCTCTAGTTGTAGCTATAAAGAATTAAGCGTATCAATCAATAAGAGAACAACTATCTCCGATTATATATGAAAGATGCGGACAAGAAGGCAGGTGAAAAAATAAGCTAGCTTTAGAATACGATGGTGATGCTTAATAATAAGATCATTGCAGTAAAATCTTCTTTTGAATAAGACATCAGTGTCAAATTTTCATACATTGAAAAGAAGATTAACAATATTACGACGACATAATCACTTTAAGAAACATTTAAAAAGGAAATCGAACTACTCAAAGGAGATATTGAGAAACTTGACCATCGTCAGAGCAAGATAGGCGAACGCATCGAAACGGATCGACAAAAAATTGTATAATTTAATGAAAATGTTCTTTAAAGGTTCAATCGCAATGAAGAGCAATATAAAAAAGATTATGAAATGTTTTTGAATATGAGGAATACTGCGAAAGAAGAGGCTCAAAGAAGTATGTCACACTCGCGAAAAAGAAATAAAAAATCGAAATTGGGCGACTAAGAGGATATGAGTAGTTTATTGTAACGTTTGGATCAAACTGAGCACGCTTTATTGAAGGGAGGATAGGGCATTAGTGACCGAAGATCCATTTTATCCAATAATCGTATTATAAAATCGAAGTAAAACATCACAACCATCGCTAATGTCATCAATAAAAGCAGATTCAGTAAGAGATAGGAGTCATAATAGACATTCAAAGAATTTGAGAATGTCATCAGCGAAAAATTGGAAAAGATAGAGGAGATAGCAGGATCCAAGATAGGTACTCTTGAAAAGGAGTTGGGTAAAATCTCAAGCAAAAACTAAATTGTTGACGAGCATATTACCATCTTATCACGCAGATTAGACAAAGAGAAAACGAAAATGGGTGAAATGGCTGAGAATATTAAAAAATATGACGACAAAAAGATAGATGAAAAGATTATCGAGGGACTTCGCAATACAATAAAAAAGGTAGGAAAGGATTTGGAGGAGGGACTCTCCCTTCGACTTACAAAGGAGGTCTTTGATAAGGAAAAAGCCAAAATATACGATAAGATAAATTGTTTGAATTCAACTGTTGTAGAGAAATCAGATAAATGCGAAGTTAAAAAGGGGATGAGTTTTATAGAGGAAAAAATTAAGGAAATTATCATCGTACTGACAGAGGAACGATGCGCCAATCAAGATGGCGCCATAAAGCGCATGCCATTTAAGTGTCTTAGTTGTGATAAGGATTTGGAAGCATAGAGAATTGATACCGCACCAACCCTAAAGGGCAATAAGGATAATTCCAGTTCTACTATGCGATGCAAAACAAACGAGATGCGGAAGCGAATTCGATTGGTCAACCACACCATGACCACTTTGAATGCTAATGATGACTGATATTATTTTATTATTTGAGGCGAGTTAATCGTGGGAGATGGACATTGAATTATTATTAATTCTCTAATTTTCTATTTAAAAACAAAATTATGTTCTACAGAATCATCATTGTCCTAGTACTCGCCTACCTCATTCTCGCTCGCAACCTGCAAATGCAGACCCTCAGCAACACCACGCAATAAGAAACACCCAGCTTTCAGCAGGAGGTGTTGGAAGCCATCGCGGAAACACAAAATGGTACATTGACTCAGAGTGTCAATCTTCTATTTAGCATCGATACCGAAGCACTCGTTTGATATTCATCTCTATGGTACTCCAATTAAATCATTTTAATTATCCTTGGATCCATCAAAGCTCTAAACAATCAATTCAATCCTATCTTTAATATTATTTGGCAAATTAGTAGAATATTATTGCCAGCAAAGATTCATTATTTATTTGGGACTTGGCAAATCGCGTTGTTTGCTATTGCTCTACTCTTTTGAAGAGGGAATATACTTTAAATTATAATATTTTACAATGAAATTTAATATCCGATATTATGAGACGATTTTAGTCACCCTACAAATTAAATGAATTTTATGACATAAAGATCATCAGATGGGAGAAGACACGTATGCTTCAATGTCAATGAAAGCATGCCAAGTGGGGTTACCGCACAAGGAGGTAACATGGACATTTCCACCAATTTGCTTTATGAGTACAGGAGGTCTCATCCATCCCCCAAATGGTACAAAATCACCAGAATATGGAGCTGAATTCAAGTGGCCAGTAGTATCATAATCTGCATACCAAAGAGGTAATTGCGGGAACATACAGTAGTATCCGAAGAAGCTATTCCATATCTTAGCTGTTGAAAATATTCCTGGAATTACTCCATTATTGGTGAATGTGTTGATAGCATCCGTTAGGAAAGCACAATTGCCAATTGGATCGTTGGTTGGCCACTAGCATCCTGCAACTGTATTTTGCTGGATTTTAATCCATGTTGTAGCTTATAGACTACCTAAAGCACTAAACACAGTGTTGACCTGAGAGGCAGCATCGTTGTTACGGCAAATGACCATGTAGGTTTGAGTCAAAAGACTAGCACCTTGAGCATTCACAAGAGTTTGGACGGCGTTTGGATCTACAGATCCGCCATTATCCAACGAATAAGCACGAACAATGGCAATTTGATATCCCTCATTTGCTAAGCATCCAAAGGCAGTCTTGGTGAGAGGACCAACTATATCAAACATGTTGGCTTGTGCCACAGTTTGGCTGACGAGGAGTGCAGCAAGAAGTATGAAAGCAATGTTTTTCATCATGCAAGCTATAAAAGATATTATAGAAAGTCCTTAGTCAGATCAAGTAAATATTGAAATGGAATTCAGTAATGCATAAACTGATCCTTTTCCTTTGAATCACATTTTTTCATGATTGCAACTGCTGCCTTATTTCTAATTGCCAACTATTTTTACGTTGGACGTTAATCTTAGTTTTTTTTATATATTTTTTAGCCCTCATACTCTTTAGATGAAATTACAGTTTCTGCTTTTCTCCGAGCCAAAAGATAATATCCTTTGCTATTTTACCTTGGAATTATCCATCACATCGATATTTATGATCCAACGATCATCATATAGATTTTATTTTAAAAAAAACCTTTGATATTTTAGCAAAGAATTGAGAATAAAAAAAACATAACTTTTATTTCTGTAAGACAATCGTTCCAAAATAATGAACAGAAAGCCTGTTCGAACAAAATTTTCTCATCGGTTCGGATTGGCATTACTTTTTTATTTTCAAAAAGCAGATGTTGTTTTGCCAACATAGAAATAAAGCTAACTTTTAACTTTGTCAGAGCTACGACTCATTATATTGAGTCATTTGCTGGAAAATAAACTTATATGCTGGCAAAACCGATGCTGATTTTGAATTGCACGAAAGATCACAAGTGAATAAATTACCATTGATAATGGACAGTCAAATCGAGCAAAAAGAGTCAGAATAAAGATAATGGCTAAGTGTATTGGTTTTCTGCTTCAATTTTATTATGAAGCATCATTAGCAATTATTAATTTTATTATTAATCAAAATACGATTGTTATTCAATATCTTGTATTCATGAGATTTATATGTAATTAAAATAG
>Ga0302186_10002607_pt1 | contig 13742 bp, 8 predicted proteins | sample II_Bog_E1_2_FD_198782 | JGI IMG/M metagenome (GOLD analysis project Ga0302186, IMG submission 198782) | Peat permafrost microbial communities from Stordalen Mire near Abisko, Sweden - II_Bog_E1_1 | ecosystem: Environmental > Terrestrial > Soil > Wetlands > Peat | place: Sweden: Abisko, Stordalen... | reverse complement strand
TTATTCGCAAATTGCAGATTTAATTTGTACTCAGCATTAATGATATAAGAATTCCTGAAAGAAATCGAAGGCGGTGTATTGTTCTGTATTTTACTTTCTGGAATGAACAGACTTGGAGTGATCTTGATGGAATTTGTATTCCTGAGCTCTTCAAAATGATGTTAGAATTGACGCAAGCTTTAGAATGGCCTATTTTTGAAGGATTTTTTTCCGAAAGAGAAAAGGGGTTATGTTTAGCCTCCTTTGAATAAAAATTTAAAAAAGTTACTCATTGTTAGCATAATAAATAAACGATTAAGGACACTAGAACCTAGCCAGATAATAGCAAACGGAAGAGGAGGAGAATTATCTGGATTAAATATAATTTGGTAAAACATTCCGTAGCCGATACCACAAGGGATTAACGATCCTACATTAGCAATCAAAAACATCACACATCCGAGATATGATGTTTTGATTTTGATGGGGTTGGTTGTAGTTTAAAATTCCTATTAAGTTAACTGCATTTCCACTTATATCCTAAATATTATAATTATTTTGCTCTTGCCCAAAAAAGATAATCTTAAAAATAGTAATTTTAATTAGTTGTATTTCGTAGTTTCTCCCTCTTCGAGAGTTTCTTTATACCAAAGTTATAACATTGCGGTTTTGGTATAATCCCCTTAAAAAGCTAAGACTCTAGAACCTTCAGGAATAGGACTCCGAGTGAGAATGGAATGTTAAAAATTAGCAATGCCGAACAATTCTAAAAAGCATGGTTGGAAGTTAAAAGCTTTTAAATTTATTAACTAAATATATATTACAGGGAAAGCTTATCTTTAATCAAAGGATGCATAATGCCATAGTTTTTCCCTTTTACTCCGTTGATTGATCTAATCTCTAATCCAAAGAACGTTATCTGAAAAGAAAACCGATTTTTTTTAAATAAATTAATAAGACTCAAACTATTTAAAACTGTAAATTAGCTTTAAATATTTCCCCAGACAACAGATCAGAAATGATTATGCAATAATCGCAATGCTTCTTGGATATTGAAACTCTTTGTGATTGTGATCTCACACTAGACAACTAGTCTCCTTAAGTTCACATACAGCTCCACGAGCCAATCTAAGCAAACGAACGAAAGAATCACATAGCTCCAAAACACGCATCTTCTTGCATATTTAAAATTAGCGTAGGCTTGGTTACTCTTCCACAGAAAACGGTTCGATTCCGATGCTACTTCGGCAGATACGAAATTTCCGTTAATCCTTTACAATTTTCCGTCGGCCATTTCATCGTACTTTATTCTGCTTTAATCGTTTGCGAATTTCAAGTTGAGTTTGTACTCAGCCAGCACTATAGGATAGCGCTGTAGAGAATCCAAAGACAAAGATGGCGTTTCATTCTCGATGTTGCTTTGTGGAATAAATAGACTCGGAGTTATCTTGATCGAATTTGTATTCCTCAGCTCTTAAAAATGATTATATAACTGTTCCAAGCTTTCAAGGGGCTTACCTTTTGATCCTTGCTGAGCGGCGCCAGGATAGTTTGAGTTTTCTTTTAAATAAAATAATGACATACTACTCCCTTCGAACATAGCCGAAATGTGACCAAAAATACTCATAGGAAGCCAAAACAACAGAAATATAACACCAAACAGATCTGGATAAACGATAGTTTGGTAAAGTAAGAAGCAGCCGGAGCCATAAAAGGGTAGAAAGAATAAATCAAAACCCAAAGCCGCACACCAGCGATATGAAGTTTTGATTTTGATTGGATTGTTGCTGGTGGTCGTGGTGGCTGAGATATCTTACTCCGACAACTGCATTTTTGCTCTCGTATCCCAATTATTATAACCATTTTACTCTTGCAATAAAAATATTTTTGAGGAGAACATTATTTTCACTTAGTTTTATTTCGTAGGTTCTCCCTCTTCCATGGTTCCTTTATACCAAAATCATAACATTACCGTTTTTTCATAATCCTTCAAAAAGTTTATCACTCCAGAACCTTCGGAAATAAAACTAGAGTGGGCAGGGAATGCTAAAAAGAAACAAATATAAAATATTTGAGTTGAACGATTCAACAGATCGGAAATGATTATGCAATAATCACTATGCTTCACGCTCATTGAAGCTCTTGGTGATCGTGATTTCGCATTAAACTGCCAGCCCCTTAAGTTCACATACAGTTCCACGAGCCAATCTAAGCAAACGAATGAAAGAATCACATAGCTCCAAAATATCCATTTCCTCGGATAGTCAGTATTAAATGTATGTTTTGTTATGTTTCCACAGAAAGCGGTTCGATTCCGATGCTACTTCGGCAGATTAAATTTTCCATCAATCTTTTGTAGTTTTCCATCAACTATTTCATCGTACTTTATTCTGCTTTAATTATTTGCGAATTGCAGGTTTAGTTTGTACTCAGCTGTGACAACAGCATGGCACCGTAGAGAGATAAAAAGGTGTTTTGTTGTGTATTTTACTTTCTGGAATAAACAGGCTTGGAGTTATTTTAATCTGATTTGTATTTCTGAGCTTTTAAAGATAATCTTCTAAATATTGCAAGCTTTAGAGCGGGTATATCCTCACTTTGGATCCTTATTGAACACAGAAAGGATAGTTTGATCCTTTTTTCAAGAAGAATAATGGCGTGCTTAATGCCAGCTTAGATGAAGAATGAAAAAGGATAGTAGAACCAAACAACACCAGAGAAGCGATAACACCTTCCAGATCTGGATAAACTATAGTCCTATAAATTGTTGTATAGCTTGCGAAATATAAGATTGAAAAGAAAAAATCAAAGTTCAAAGCTACACGCCAGCGATATGATGTTTTGATTTTGATGGGATTGCTGTTGGTTTATAGTTCTTCTTCTGTCAACTGCATTTCCACTCTCCTATCCTAATTAATATAACCATTTTACTCTTGCACAAAAAATAGTTTTAAAGGAACAGTAATTTCCCTTAGTTTTGTAGCTTATCCTTCGACAAGAGTAAGTTTATACTTGTGCATAGTACTGAAACTTCAATATAATCCTCATAAAATGAATGAAATATCAAACCTTGGGAATTTTTGATGCAAAACAAGAAAATAATAACAGGAGTATTGCAATGAAGCATACGACAATCACAATTTATTGGTCACGAATTAAAACATATGCCTGCTCAATTTATGAAGAATGACAGGGCATATATTTTTTAATAATTTAAAATTCAGATTAAATGAAATCTTTGCCATTATTAAATGTCACATAAATACACTCCCTCATGCGAATTCCAGCACCTATGAACAGCGATTTGCCAAGATCAAACTTACTTATCTATTTACAAAATATTGTGATTCTTAGAATTAAATTGGCAAGAAAGGAGTCTTCTGTAACAAATCGAGAGAAGAATTGCGCTTGGTTCAAATTGGATTATTTGAAGAGAAAGGGTGTATTTTGTCTCCTTCCTTTATTCGATACAGTCGCATTCCAATAGGTAAGGTATTCGAGTGCTAGTTATTTATGCTAAATTATTATAGTTAAATTTGTGAAATACATGATTAGCAATAAATCACCATGCTTCATGCTCAATATGCTCATTAAATGTCTTTGTGACTGTAATTTCGCATTAAACTGCCAGCTTCCTTTTACTAATATAGAGTTCAACGAGCCAATCTAAGCAAAGGAACGAAAGGATGATATAACTCCAGAACACGCATTTCCTTGGAGACTCAAAGTTAATGTATATTTGCTTACTTTTCCACAGAAAGCTGTTTTATTCGAATGCCACTTCGGCAGATACCAAATTTTCGTTAATCCTTTATAATCTTCCTTCGGCCCAGTCTTCGTATTTTATTTTGCTTTAATTGTTTGCAAATTTTAAGTTTAGTTTGTATTCAGCTCTAATTATAGTGTAGCTCGATAAAGAACCCAAAGTGGGTGTTTCGTCTTGAATTTTGCTTTCTGGAATAAACATGTCAGAAGACATCTTAATCGAATTTGTATTCCTAAGCTTTTAAAAATGGTATTATAACTGTTGGAAGCTTTAGAGGAGGGATCCCTTCTATTTGGATCCTTCTGAAATCCATTTTGGATACATTGAGCCTTCCTTGAGTTGAAATAATTGGATGCTGGTCTTTGCTTGCATAAAACCATAGCGACTAAGGACAACAATACAGAACCAAATGATAGCAAATATTAGAGAAGGGACTTTGTTTGGATTAAATATATTTTGGTACAGCATCCAGTATCCGTAACCAAAGGACATTGAATATAATAAATTAAAACCCAAAGCCGCACACCAAAGATATGACGTTTTGATTTTAATTGGGTTGTTGGTTTATAATTCTTAGTCTGACAACTGCATTTCCTCTCTCGTGTCCTAAATATTATTATATTTTTACTCTTATCCAAAATGACAATTTATGGAGGAACAGAAATTTAACCTAGTTTTATTTCGTAGGTTTTCCCTCTCCCATGGTTCCTTTATACTAAAATCATAATATTAAGGTTTTTGCATAATCCTTTAAAAAGTTTATCAATCCAGACCCTTTAAAAGGTCTTGGTACCTATAGAGATTTGCGATAATAATCAAGATATTATTCAATAATTATGCTGATCTTGACTTTAATTTCCTTTGTGGAAGAACTCGTCAGCCTCTTAAGAACTGCTCATAATTATAAAGATAATAAATTTATTGAATAAAAATAAATTAAGAGATAATGTTGTTAATTAAATCCAAAATAAATATATTTATTTATTGGGCTCTTTTCAAATTTAATATTTTGGGATGTAAGGATAGGGAAGATTAAGTCCTCGTTTAAATAGAGTTATGGAGGTGACCTTTTTTAAAGTATCTTCAAATTTTATTCCTTCGAGGATATTTTCTGTTTCAAGTTAGTATTTTCCTTATATCATCATATATCTTAAAGTTGGCTATTTTATTACTAGACTGATTCAAAAAAATATTAGCCTTATTTTTAGAAAGGTTATTTTGCTTTGAAGATGAAATATCAAAGTTATTAGGAATACTTCATAAAGATGGAAATCATAAAAGAATATGCTAATCAGAACAACATGGAATCAATTTAATGTTTAATTTTCAAGTATTAGAAGCTTGGAATGCTGTTAATTATGGTCTAATTTTTATATCTAATGAATAATATTCATATTTTCTATCATTTATATTATTTCAAAGATGTGAAAAGACTTCCGCCTTGATAGATAGAAAAATAATTTCAAATGAAGGAAAATGCAATATAAATAAAATAGATAACGTATTGATAGACATCATTTTTGAGATTTTTTAATTTTCTTAGATTTGGACGATAAGGAAGATGCAGGGACCAAAGAGCAAAGTTTTTTATGAATCAGACCGATACTGCTGAGAGTGTCAGCATAATCTTGTGATTCCTTTCCTTTTGCTCTCAAGTAAATATTCATGGCTTTGGTATAATATTCAAGAGCTTCATTGGATTTCCCCTATTCATCAAGCAAGTTACCAATATTGTTCAAAATATTTGCGTATTAGACTGAGCCTTTTCCTTTAGCTTTTTAGTAGATATTCATCGCACTATTATAAAATTCAAAGGATTTTTTAAACTAATCTCGATTATAATAAATTGAACCAATGGTGTTTAAGATATCAGCACATTCAATTGATTTTTCTCCTTTTATTTTCTGTTTAATGTTCAGATCTTTAGTGTAAAACTTCAGAGCTTCATCTATATTGCCTTGAGATTAACAAATTGAACCAAGGTTGTTTAATGTTATACCATAAGATTATGATTCTTATCCTAACATTTTTTTATTAATATTTAGGCATCTACTGAAGCAGGAATAAGCTTAATCAAGCTTACCATATTTTTTAAATAGATTGCCAATTCTTTATAGGGTAATTAATAAGTCAACTGATTCATTTTGTTTCCCTTTCTCTTGGATACGAAGTATTCTGTTGTATAATTCGACGATTTAGCTGAATTTACCAGAATCGTTAGATATCCAACTAATTTTGTTGAGAATACCATAGTCAATTGACTCTTTTTCTTTCGCATTTTAATAGATACATATGACTCTGTTATAGTATGTCAAAGTTTAATCAATTTTGCTCAAGATCATATAAGCCCAGCCAATGTTATAGAGAATATCAGCACATTATATTGATTATTTACCTTTCACTCTTTCTTTAATACATAATGCTTGTTTATAGAAGTCAAGGCCCTCTTCGAATTTGGACTGATTATAATTCACTAGACCAATATTAATTAAAATATTTGCACAATTCATCTATAGCTTCATCTTTATAGCCTCATTGGTATGTAAAGCTTTATTATAATCTTCTAAAGCTATCTAGTATTTTCCCTATTTTCTGTTTTTATCTCCCTTTGCGAAGAATTATTCCGCCTATTTAAGGCTTGACATTGCTAATTTTATTTAAAGATTATTTTTACAAATAAATTTATTTGCATTTATTCTTTAGTCTAATCAATAGAATATAATTTTACATACAATAAATAGAAAGAAAAATATCATCATTTTTAATCATTTTAAAACATTCTAATTAATAATAGTTTTAAAGTTCCTCTTTTGAAAAATATTTAATCAATTTGTGGCTTAAAGCTATCATTTTCATATTTCTCATAGTCTTCCATGTAAGTTGACTTCTTAACAAAACTTGATTAGAGAAGACAATCTACTTATTCCATAGTTATGTATAAATATACATCAAAAATTAATAGGCTTACATTGTCACAATTCATAATTAATACTGATCAACTAATAATCAAGACAATATTTTCTATTGATTTGACTCTTCAAAGAATATTTGATAAATTTCCATTGATTTGAACTCAGATTCGTTAATTTTAGGACACTCTCCGAAGAAATCCTTGGTCTTTTTGCCTCGAGGATTGAAAAAAGAGTTGGCAATTCCAAAATTACTGAAAATGTATTTTTATTTGGGCTTAATCTTCAGCTCAGCATTGCCAAACAAAAGGAAGTAAGGGTCATACACCATTCCCCTAAAAATCTTCTGCCCATTGCTTCCGGGTTTGTAAAGCTCATAGGATTAGTCCTTGTTAATACAAATAAGAAGGGAAGGTTTGCTCATAATCTATTTTTACGTATAGACGCCTGAGTAATAACCAGCCAATAGCATTCCTTCTTTGGTTTAAATAACGCAGAGCATATTTGGTATTCCATCAATGTACTTATGATATTAATTTGAACCAAAAGGATCATATTGAAAGATTTGTTTGGCTTTCCAAAAATGTATCCCTCTCATTCTTTCGAGGTGCTTAACTATCCTGATTTTGTAGTCTAGTTTCCCTTAAAGTAAATTATTATCAAAAAATTTATCAATGTGAGCAATGAATAAAGGTTCTGTCTGATGAATCTGAGCCATTTATTCACATTGCTAATAGCTAATAAGTGCTGATTGAGTTAGATTGAGTCTTGAATTTGATAAAATCTATCTTAATGATAAATAGCCTAATTCTTCACCATGAACGTTGTTCTTTGGAGATGATTTCAACTTTTCCTAATTATTTTCGACTTATTTTTATTGTATTTCTTTTTGGGTCAACTTGTCTGTTAGTTACTTATTGCTTTGCTGCAGTTTATCAATTTCTGCCTTGAGATTTCCGACATCATTTTTATCTACGGTAATAGCAGCTTCCTTCTCAGGTAAAACTGTTTTCTTGATCGTTTCCAATTCCATCTCCAAATTCACTAATGATGAATTAATTTACTTCATATTTTATGTTTACTCTGTGGTTTAAGTGACTTCCTTTTCCTGCCCTCCTTTTATTATTTGATAAACCTTTATTTTTTCTTTAAGAAACTAACATTCTTTATTTTTTATATATTACTTCTTGTGAATCTCTTAATATTTTTACTTTAGATCAGCCATCTATTCTCCCTTTAACTTAATTTATTCAGCTTGCCCAGAGATATATTGCTTTAATTCACTCACCTATCTTTCGTACTATACATTTATCTGACTTGGACCAAAACTCTTTGAAGACTTCTACCTCTGGATCACATTTTCCATTTTTACTTTGTTTTTACTCTCTATAGCCATCATTTTTTAGTGAGATTTAATTTTGTGCAGTTATTGGTGGAAAGTCACCGAATAAATTTAATAGGCTACCATTTTCACCTTTCCAGAGCATCCCAATAAATCAGCAATCTTTTTCTTTTTACTATCGAATGAAGAATTCGCATATCCAAAATTCCCCTAAAGATTAGTATCTGAAATGCTAAACCTTAAATCAGATTTTCCGAAAGCTATATTATTTGAAAAACTTCCATTAACTTTTTTACCGGGAAGTAAAGGATAGACACCTATATTAGTTCCATTAAGATTGGCCTAAAAAATGAATGCTTTTTCTTCACTGGTAGCTTCACTGTTTGTGCTTGGCTTAAAGATTGGAGCTAAAGAGTAGATGCCGATAAATTTATTGGTCGCTATTTTTATAATAAACACAATGTTTGGTTTATTCACAAAATGAGCCCATTCCAACTTGATTGACGGCGAATATCTATAGAGAAGGCTGCTACTTGCAATTTGTTTGTTATTTGCTTTTTATATCTCCTTAATGAGTACTTCACCAATTTGTTTGGTTTCTTCGGAAGCGTATATCCAGCTTTATTCATGGAAATATTGTATCTTTTGAGGCTATTCAATTAATTGCTATTCTTATTTCTTCAGCTTGGCATTCTATACATTCAATAGTTGCATCTATAATTCTTTAATCTTCGCCAAATTTTTATAATTTTCTTTATTTAAGTTATCTATTATATCATTTTGTTGCTTTATTGATTATTCAGAGTGCAGTATAGTTGCCTTACTTTCCTTTTAAATCCTTTAGAATTATTAAATTTGACTATTTATAACATTTTTCTAATCTTCAACTTTTTTTAATTGCTCTTTGATTAATGCTAATTCATTGACTAGTTATTCCTATTTGAATTTGACTTCAACTACTCCATTGCTCTGGTCATCATGGGTAGGCTTTATTTCTAAAGATCCAATTGGTTCTCTTCCCTTATCTTATTTTTCTTTAATTAGTTGCTCCTTAAGAAGTTTAATTTCAGCCTTCAATTTTGTTTAATTCATTAAAAATGTCAATATGGCCTTCTTATTTCTTTCAAGGGAAGCATTCCGATATTTTTGTATTTTGATATCTTCCTGCTTGAAAAACTATTCTGTCATCAATAGATCTTTTAAGGCAGGCTAATTTCTAAGGCCATCTTCAATTTTTAAATGAGAAGATTCATTTGTTAATTACTGGAGTGGTTAATTATAGGCGTTTTATGCGACCTCTCCACTATCTTGATTACATTGAGATAGAATACCATTAATCACTTCTGATAACTCCTTATTTAGTTAGTTCGACAGTTGTAATTTCTTAACGATGTCTTTGGTGCAGGTTTAAGCTTGTTTATCCAATTTGTTGCTGTTTGGAGTTTTATTTTAATTTGTTCTTTTTGAAATCTACAGCTCTCTTTGAATCTTAGTTAACTGATCTTGAATACTTGGCTGCAAAAACTTAAGATTCATTTCAAAATTTGAAACATTGCCATCAATAATACTACTCAGCACTGAAATCATTTTTTTCTAAGTCTCCTCAAATAACTTAGCTTCCTTTCTCAAAGTTTTATTTGAGATTAGCAGATTATCCAAAGGTTATAGCAACCGTTATGCCCACTTCTCAATCTTAAGCTTTTGGGATCCACGAAATTCCCTCAAAGCAGTATCCGCTTTCATCACAGTTTGTTTCATATCCATGATTCTGTTTATTTTCTTAAAAAATTATTCATTCTCAAAAGCTATCTTTGAACCAAAATCCACCTTTTAGCAAATGGGGTCTAAACAGTCTATGGCCCACTCTAATCCTGCTATTTTGTTTTTTTCAATTTTTCCTTTGACAAAATCACCATTTTATTGGATTGACAATGATTTCTTCAACAATCCTGATTTGTCTTCTTGAGGGAGAGATCCCTTTATTAGTCCCGTTTTGTTTTATTGAGGAGATTCTATTTTAGGAGCATTTTTAACAATTGATTCTACGATAAGTTTATATTTTTTGAAATGTTCTTTCACTTCAATGTTTTTGTGATTACAGGTCAGCTCTTTGCCTATTGGTATTTTGTGAACCACAAGGTTGACTATTCTCGTCATAATGATGGAAAAAGCCTTTTCAGATTTAGTATCGATAGTGATCATTTCATTCATTACGATAATTGGATAAAAAGTAATTATAATTTAATCAAATCTTCTTCAAAAAATTATAGATAGATTACAAAAATTTATTACCTTTTATTCTGAACTTTGAAAGAAGTCGATGAGGGCTCCTGGCTGTGAAAATATAAGGCTGGAATCAATAGACAAACGAAAATTTGATAAAAATTTAAATCAATGTTGATACTATTTTTTAAAGATAAAACCATGACAAATGTATAATTCACAGAAAAGATATCATTGGCTTGATCTATTACTGAAATATCATAAATTGCAGTTATATTATCTCGCCTCGATGAATTATCCGCATTTGATCATTAAGCCTACGATTAGTGTTCCCATCAAATATAAATGGAACTCATTTATCCTTCCTAGATATTATTCTTTCAGTTATTTGACTTCAATGAATAAATATAACGATCAGTGCAATCACACTCACTTTTTGTCCTCTTGCCTCAAGAAAGGATGGGCTAACACCTCATCCATATCCATTCTAAACTCAGGGTTCATGTCCAATAGTTTAAGGATAAAAGATTTGCCTTAGTCACTAAGCACAGGTGCAGTTGGAAAACTCACTTCCGAAAGTTCAGGTTTAGATTCATTATTCCTCACAATCTTTTTGATATCACTTTAAAATGGAGATTTTCCGAACAGCAACTCATAGGTAAGTATCCCCAAGCTCCAAGCATCGATCTTATCACTATATCCCTCTTTGCACAGTTGTTCAGGCGAGGAATACTCCAAGCATCCAACGATAGTGTTTCGTAGTCCAACCTCATTGTGGTAGATAGAGCATCCAAAATCTCCAATCTTGATATAACCCTACATTACTAAAAAGGTACTTCGTTTACGAATATATTCTATGGTTTCAAATCGCGATGAATGATAAACTCTTAATGCATGTATTTCAACCCAATAGCCACCTGCCGGACGATATCTATGGTGTCTTTCTCGGGGAGTTTACGCTTTTTCTTTACTTGCTGCAGACTGCCATCCGGGAGTAACTACAGAATGAGATACAGATCGTCTTCGTCATGGAAATAGCCATAGAGAGAGGTAAGATGGTTATGACTGAGATAAGACTGCAATTTAATCTACCGAATGATATGCTACTCCACTTTGGCCTATCGAATGCGTTTCTTCGACATCTTCTTGATTACACAGAAGAAGCCCAGTTGCTTCTCTCTAGCCATGAAAACCTCTCCGAATGCGCCTTTACCTAGTTTATCCAAAATCTAGAAATCATCTATGGTGATGTCACGTTGAGGACGCATAAACCGTGATCGTGCAAGAGGTTCTTCCTTATTAATACGAACATCCTTCGTTCCTTCATGAGATTTTTTGCTTGCTTGTGAATCAGTCAATTTCCTTTTTTTAAATTCAATCGCTGAAAATGGGCTAGTTGAGTGTTCAGGTGCTTTTTGGCGATACTCCAACTTATTAGCACTAGCAGGCTCCATGAATTGATCCTTTAATTTCGTTTAGATTGTTCTTTGATCCATTGGAGAAATGGAGAGAGGCCAAATTTGTTAAGGTCTCCTAAAATGAGCGAACTGCTGAAGTTGTTTCAAGCTTTGAGAGCTATCTAATTTGGGATTTTGAGAAATTTCCTATTGTTAGTCACTGCCCTTGCGCTTTTTTAGAAAATCATAGCATTTTGGTTTAATGAGATCGTTTCCGCTCCCGCTGCCAGTACTTTCACAATCTGCGATCTTTTCTATTTTTTGTTTCTAAAGAAGAACAGTCGATCCTCTCTGTAAGAACCTTAGATTGTTGGCTAAAGCCGCTCCCTATTTAGAAACGGCCTCTAGTTCAATGGATTACCGTCTTCGTCTGGTCGTATCAGTGGGTTCAGCGCTAAGTCGTTTACTATCTATCTTCTTATCAAATCCATTGAATGTTTTTGCTGTGTTGACTTGGCTAGCAAAGGGATTGAAGTCCCGTTTTGCTTTAAATTACTGATTGACTGATGGTTAAAGACTATTTTGGGAATTCATTGTATTAAATTCCTAGTTTTGTTGTGTTGGCAGATGGCGTGCCATATTTTATAGATTGGTGAACCCGGATGGTCTGGAATAGTTTTAATTGAGCGGGGCGAAGATACTCGATTGGCTAATTATTGGTTTGGAAGGAAGACACGGTTGGTCCGAAGAAGAATTTTATGCATATTTTTTGCTGACGAAGAAATTGCTGCTGCTGGCCGTGAGGGGTGAATGACTGGACTTGGGAGATGAGTTGGGGAAGAAGGTGGTTGAAGAGCATAGGGTATTATTGCGAGAAGAAAAGGCGAATTGTGTCGACATTTAATATAAGACTGAGAAAACTTCGGAAAGTATTGCTAATATTATGGAAATATATATGCCAACTCTTTGATTCGGGGATACACCAACGCATATGGGGTAAATTCGCTGTTTTGACTTAAATGATGATGTTCGATATGATTCTAATATAATTATAGATTATGTAGCTTGGAAATTGGCTTTACTGACATAAATAACTTATTTTATAAAACACTAAATATATTGATAATTGGATGATAGTTCTATTATCGCAATTCTTATAGGAGATAGAATCAACCAATTAATTACATTTTTATAATCTTTATCTTTGAGTTTGTTTTTTGTTTGAATTATTATTGATATGATTATAGATTGATTGAATCATGATGATGATTTACCTTGCTTTTACGAGTCTGGCTTCTAGGGCACCATGTATTTTTATTATCGCTTCTTTTCCACAATCTTCTTCATAAATTATCGCATGAAATAATGCTTGTTTTTACTCAACTACAACTACAACTCAGGACGTGCCAATCTCCTCCACCTTGCCTCAATCGAAAACTCACTCCTTTCTGGCAGAAAGCTAATCAGCTCCTCCCACGTCAGTCCATTTCGATGTCCGATCATTAAAATGTTATCCTCTTCACTTGAATATTTCAAAAACCCTCCCACCTTATCTTCCAGTTTAATCGTCTTATAAATCGATTTACGCCATCGCAGTTGCACTTATTTCTCCGGATAACTCATCAAATTGGCTATTTTATTCCAACTGGTAATCCCTTACTGGATCACCAAAGACCGCAGCTTTTAGTCATCATTCTTGCTCCAATTATTCATGAAGAGCTACTCTTTGGAATACTATTATCTTGGAACAACCGCTATGTTGGTCGGCTTGATTTCATCGTTAGATTTTGATTTTTTAGTACGAGTACCAACTGTTCCGGCAATGAAGTTCTGCAGCCTTCGAAATTTTGTTCGGAGAGTAGGGTTTGCTACCAAATGATGTCGAGTCTTTTTGGTAGTAATCTTCGAGACTGATCGAGTAATTTCTCTGGCCCTGCGATTCTGAGGATTGGCCTTATTGAGAGGAGGCACGATCTTCTTAGTCTTCGGCATGTTGCTCTTTTCGTATTTGAGTTTTCCATGCCATCTTTTAATGACCGAATCCCTCGATCTGCTGCTTTTGAACTGTTTGCGAATGAGTGCCCAATCTGTAGTTCCATACTTGCGAATGATCCTTGCGAGTTCCT
>Ga0302186_10002604_pt1 | contig 13749 bp, 16 predicted proteins | sample II_Bog_E1_2_FD_198782 | JGI IMG/M metagenome (GOLD analysis project Ga0302186, IMG submission 198782) | Peat permafrost microbial communities from Stordalen Mire near Abisko, Sweden - II_Bog_E1_1 | ecosystem: Environmental > Terrestrial > Soil > Wetlands > Peat | place: Sweden: Abisko... | reverse complement strand
TTGCCCCTTGCCCTTTGCCTCCTTGCCCATTCACTCACCCCACCCCTCACCCACATTATTTTTCCTTAATAAAACTTACATTTTCTTCTATGTCTTTGAAACTGACATTGCTCAAATCTTTGAAATTAAAGTCATAATTACCATCCTTGTAATTCCTTGTTAAAATAAAGAGGTTTTCAAGCTGAGATATCAACTCTCCTGAAAATTCCTCCAACTTCCTGCAATTATATGAGGAATTTGAGTCCTCGACATTCAGGTTGAGACTTATGAATTTTCTCAGGAGGTCCCCTTCTTCAATGAGCATTTCCTCCATATTTTTTTCAAAACTTTCATCTGAGTTATTATCTTTCGATAGGCTTTTTCTCATTATGGTGTTTCTTCTTTGAATATTGTCTTTATTGTAATTTTTCACCTCAAAAATCTGCTGTGAAAACGTTTTTTCCACCCTGTTTAAAAGTTTCAGGACCAAATGTTCAATGAGAAACTCTAAAGGATTTATGGAAAAATTTAAAGAAAAGAGAATCTGAATGATATCATTGATATTTTCGAATTTTCTTGTTTTGAGACTTATCAATTCCAATAATGTAGTCTGCATATTGCTGATGACTTGTGCCACTTCCTCTGATATTTTCGAGAAAACTGGTAGTTTAGCGAAATTCTTCAAATAAAGTGAATTTTTCTGATAGATTCTTGCAAATGATTTGGCATCTTTCTGAAGAAGATAAGTCTTAAGCTTAAGGGGAATCTCCAATAAAAAACTATATTTTGTCATAAGTGTCAATACTACCCTTATTTGATCAGCTTGCGCCTTCTTTTTTAACAAAGGATCTGCGAACGTGCTTAAAGTCATTTGAAGTCCCTATTTGAAATTATATGGAAAAAAAAAAAATAATAATATTACCTGCACTGAATTTTTTAATTCTAAAGAATATCCTTGATCGATTCGGCTTTCCTTCTTTATATGTTCTAATTGAATGGCGTTGATGCTTTTTTCCAAAGCCAAATATTCATTGACATTGTAATAAATCAGACTTTTATTCAATGAAAGGGACTCTGTTTTATCCTTTTCTAGTTTCTCGCAAACTTTTGTGAAATATGTAATTGGTGTATCATTATATAATGTTGTTAACAAAATATATGGGTCAAAATCAGGTGAATCGATATGAATCTTTTCAATAATTTTTTCAAAATCTTCTTCGTTCCGAAGTTTTTTGGGGAGTTCTGATTTCCTGGTTTTTGTGGTAAATAATTTCTTAATTTTTGTCTTTTTGCTTAAGCTTTGCCTGTTTTTTGGAACGTTGAAAGCCTTTTCTGGCGCAACCTCATCTATCAATTCCAAGGGGTCTGTGAATGTATTTATGTAAAAGTCAAGATTTCTGACTATATTCTGGTCAAAAAGGATGTTGGTAGATTTCTTCTTGAATTTTCTTTGTTCTATCTTTTCAATAGACTGCCTTCTTTGCAGTTTTTTTACATCTTTCACATCATCTTCTTTCCATTCTTGGTTTTTTGCCTTTTCAGCTAGCCCTTATTAAAAAATCTTAGTAAATTAAAAATTATAAAAAATTAAAAGTAGCCCCCCCCCCATAAAAAACATTTGTTTGAATTAAAAAACATTAACAAGATAATAAAAATGAAGTGAGCTGAATGAAAATTCCACCGAAAACAAATCAAAAAAACTTTTTACAAATTTATTACTTTTGACTTTTTCATCTTTTTCCCATTCCAAAAATTTCTCCTGGGCCTTTTTACTTAAAATATAGACGCCCACCACTAAATGTGGTCTTTTGTCATGAATGATATAGGCTAAATTCAAAGGAGCGAGATCGTTACATTTGTCATTAAGGATATGATTGGCTAGTTTCAGCGTTTTAAACTCCTCATCATCCAAATCGCAAAAAACTGATAAAAACAAATCCTTTTGTCTTGATTCTTCTAATAATTTGAGGGTCAACTTGACAGCAGTGAGGGCGGATTTCTTCATTCCTTGTCGGATTCGATTCTTCAAACCACAAAGGAATAAGAGGCCCTTGTATTCAGATTCATCATTGCCAGACATCAATGATTGAACTTGAGATTCGGTGAGTTTTGCAGTCGTTTTAAAAATGAAATCCTCAATTTTTGATAGAATCACTGAGACTTTGCGGTTGATTTGTTTTTGGGTTGATTTGATTTGACGTAAAATCTGGGTGATGAACTCTTGGGGCGACTTTTGAGAGTCTTTAGAATCGGAAGCAGCCTTATTATCCATTGAGAAATTTTATCAAAAAATATAAATGTTGAGTTTTGATTACAATTTATTGAGAAAGAAAAACAAATTAATCTGTTTTTATGAAATTTCAGAGATTTTTTTTTAAAACCATTATGAATCAATTTTTTTTTTTTTTTCAGTTCCTCCTTTAAAAAAAAGTCATTGATTAAACAGTCCACATTTTTCCTAAGAACTATAAATATGAAAATAGAATCAATGTATATTGATAATTATGCTAAAAAGGCTGGAAACAAGTGTTATTCTAAAACTGAGTTAATTTTTTATTAAAGGTTTTTTCATGACGGAACTACCTTTTTTTCTCTAAACTAGAGCTGGCCTTTCTGAGATATTTAAAGCAAAAATTTATCAATAAATTTGCCACATGTGTTCTCAAAACATATTTCAAAACATTTCATTTTCCTTGGTCGGATTCTTTTAAAATGTCATCTTGGTCAAACCAAAAAACCCATGAAATCACTCAATCTGATTATGAGAAACAATATCTAAAGAATCGGGAGATGATTAAAGTCAAATACAAAAACCAGCTCATTCCTATCCTCTCTTTAAATGAAGTAATAAAGTGTACTCTGCTTTTGCATGATTTTTACCTAAAAAATGCATGCAACTATGATAAATGTCTCCATTTTAATGCTCCTGAAGTGTCAATCATCAAAGTCTATTGTTGTTTATGTTCTTTGGCTTTCCATGAAGTTGATGTTAACAAAGATCATGAGCTTTTCGTATATTTTTTTCTAAATAAACCTGAATAATGATTCATTAGAGTCAAAAAGATTGGGAGGCATTTGCTGGAAATTTAAGGTTTTTGACAAAGGACGATGTTCTTTTCCTCAAGGATGAAATTTTTAAAAAAAAGGTCATTAATTCTGCATGGACAAAACAAGAAGATGAGCTTCTTTTATCTTTAATTCTGTTGGATTCCGTTCTTTACTTTAATTTCATATTTCTTATAGGAAGTTCCAAAGTCAACAAAACAAGAAAATCCCTTGGAAAACAGTTTTCAAACATTTCAATCAAAAAATGGTCGGCTCTCAGATTCGAGCTGTTTCTCATTGTCGAGAAAGATGGAAAAATAATTTGAAGTTGGAATATAAAAAGTTAGTTTTTTTCTTTCTTTCGAATTTGCATTTATAAATTAATTTTTGTCAAAGAGGAAGATGGACCACTGAAGAAGACATAACAATCGTAAAATATGTCATTGAAAATGGGACAAAATGGAGCAAATTGGCAAAAATATTCACAAATAGAACAGAACATAACATAAAAAATAGATTTTTCAGCATATTCTCACTCCATGTTATATTGCCCATTCGAAGAATAAAGAAAAATCTCAATTATAGGGACAAGAAAATTCTTCACACAATTCTTCAGACGATGTTGATTAAGCAAGAACCAAGTTCGATGTTTTGAACAAAATCATAATTTTTTTTTTTAATGTAATTTAATATAATATTTAATAACAGAATGAATTAAAGGTTTTCTCAAACAAAACATAAAAAAATAATCATGAAAGAAATTTTCAATCAAAGAATTTATTTTGGTTGAAAACATAATAAACAAAACTCTGAAAACACTTAAAAATCACTTAATGAAGGCAAGGTATCAGGAATTTGGAAAAAGTCCTTGAAAAATTCATCTTCTTCATTTCTTTCATTCTTAACAATCATCATTTCTTGATCGAAAAATGAAATGCTCAAATCAGAGCTTGCTTGATCTTCTTGAGTGCTACTCAAATTTTTCCTATCCAATTCTTCTACCATTTCAAATCTGACAGAAACCTCTAGGGATTTTAGAGTCTCTTCAATCAAGTTCAGGTTCAAATAGATTTTGTTTTGTTTAATTTGACGAATAGGGATGGAAGAATATTTTGAAATCAAACCGAAGAAATGGTTTTTGATGCAATGTTCAGTTCGGCCGCCTATTTTCTTGGCGATACGTGCCCATTTGAAGCCGTTTACCAATACAAAATTGAGAATTTCTAAATCTTCTTGAAGAGACCATTCGCCTCTATTTAAAAAAAAGAAATTTTTAGATGAATGTGGAATTTTAGATGCCTTTTGAAAGATTGACTGAGAGTGTTTTCCCATCTTTCTTTGCAATGATGGGAAGTTCGGGATTGAGAAATGTTGGAGTTTTGGTTAAAAAGTGAGGAAATTTTGGACCATTTAATTTTAGAAGAGGAAGTGGTTTTATAGTCACTAATGAAGGGAGAAGGATGAGTTTTAGTTTTTAAAGAAAAATAATTGAAAGATGCCGTCTTTTCAGAATAGTTTTATAATTTATTTAAAAATGCATTTGGAAAATGCATTTTTAAAAAAAACTTTTAATTCAAAAAAATATTTAAAATTTGTGCAAAGTGATTGATAATTCAAAAGAAATAAATATTTTAAAATAAAAATTTGCAAAAATTGTAAATTTTAAAAAAAATTCATTTTAATACAAATTCAAAAACAAAATAAGACTTCAATATTTAAGATAAGAAAAACTATACTTAAAATGGTTAGGAGTGAAAAAAAAATCAGCAAATAAATAAACTGTAAACACTTTCGATTGAAGACATTAAAAAAAATATTTTCTTTGTTGTTTTTGTTTTTGGGCAATTTTTTAACATATTTCTTTTTGGGAAATTTGTTAAAAAAATTTAAAATGCTTTGTTTTTTGATTAGATGGCAAACAAAATTAAAATCATATTCTTTTTTTATAAGAAACCTGATGATTTTTTCAAGAAAATCATCTTCTCCTTGTGACCAAATGTAGTTTTTGCGGTTTTGTTTGAAGATTTTCTGTCTCAAAGCAGAAATATCTTTCAACTTTGAAAAATCACAGAAATGATCCCACTCCAATTTTGTCTTGTTATTTTAAAAATTTTTATTTTTAGGTTTTTTTGAAAAAAAAATTACAAAATTCAAATGCGATTTCTGAATGTTGCACTCATAAATTGTGATCAATGCGAGAAAAACGTAAATTTTTTTGTAACTCAATGAAATCTCCTTTTGGTTTATTTTTTTTCTTTAAAGACATATATATTTATAATTTAAAAACTCAAAATGATACCTTTTATCAGGCACAAAATGGCACTTGATGAGCTCTTCTATGGTGAGTATTGGACTAAGTGAATTTTGATATTTGGTTTTGATTAAGGAGTGATTTTTGTTAAATTGTTCTTGATGGGCAGGAGATATGAATGTATTTTGAATTATTTCAGCTACATTAAGGAAATTTTCATTATCTGGTGTTTGGCTTTGATTTGCTGAGAGGCTGTTTTCTGAAAAAATGTGGATCATTGATTCGAAGGACAATTGATGCATTTTATTCTGGGCTTTATAAATTGGAAAGTTTGAGGAAGGGTTCGGTTTTTTAAATTTGTTTCTAAGAAAAATTATTGAATTTTGAATGAATTATCCAATATCTATAGGAATTTAGAAAACAATAAATTTTTGAGACACAGTATTTTAGATATATTATCCAATAATTTTATATGAATTATTGATAGGAAATAAAATAAAATTTAAAGACTTTCTCGAAATTTTAAAAAATAAAATATTTTATGGATTTTCTATCTTTCCTCCTGAAATTTTGATTCTTCAAAGAATTTTCATTTTTAAGTTTAAAATTTCAAAAAAAAAAAAATTCCAAGTTTTTTTTTTATAATTATTACTTAAAAAAAATTCAGATTCCTTTTTTTTTTAGGAATTTAATTTATAAGTCTTCTTTTGTATTTTTACTTTTCTCACTTTTTTCCGCCTTGACTTCCTTTTTCTCCTCTTGATGACTTTCTCCTTCCTTTAATTTATCTTGAATTTCCTTCTCGAATTTCTCTTTGTCATCCACCAGACCCCTAAGCCATTCCGCACTGATATTCAATGTTTTGTTTTTCGCATCGTAATTCTCAAATATGAGCTTTAAGAAATCACCAAAATCATATTTCTCATACTCCTTGTTTTCCAAAAAATCATAAATCCTTTGATAATTGTTTCTAAAAATAGCAGTGAACGCCTTTGCAAATCCAGGTTCAAGTTCTTTTATCCCATTTTTCATTTTCTGAAAAGTACCATGGTCTGCATCTCCCTTCATATCAGGATTGGCTTGATCATCCCATTCCAATTTTTCAAAACTTATTCTGATTTTTTCGATTTTTGTGCTCGCAGTATCATTTTCTACGTTGAAAAGCATCTTGATCCAGATTTTACGGAACCTTAAAGGGATTTCAGGATAACCAAATACCTCTAATTTAAAAGAAATCTTCTCAAATTTTAAACGGAGGACCTTTTGAATTGGGTTTTTGTCAAATGGAATGATGAGATTTTCGAATAAATCTATTTGGAAACTATCGAACTCAAATCTATTGATACGATTCTTTCGCCCAGCCTGATTTTTGAAATCAAGGTTTAAATCCAAACATTTGACACTTTGCAAATGATTATGGAAGTCTGTAGCCCAAGAAATGACTTTCTCATTGAAATTTTCCCAATCAATGGCGCATCGGGTGAAAGAGAAAAGACAAATTGCAATGGAAAGTAGTTGAAAGAGCCAGAATTTCATTTTTAATTTATTTGGATTCCGAAAATTTTAGATTTTCAAGGTTTTATCAAACATTATTTCAGTTTCTCTTAATTTTAATTATGATTTTCATATTATATATCCCAAATGTCAAGAAAACCTAAAAAAATGAGGGTTTTAATGAGATAAAGTCAGTCATTAGTTACTAGGGTTGAAAGGGACTCTGTTGAAGAGAGTTAAAGCAAAGAATATCTTCTTTCTCAAAGAATCTATACATATGGTCCTTTTAAACATACATGTTATTCATTATCTGATTGATATTTTTAATTTACTAATGTCGCATCTTTTTGCTGTTTGGAAAGGTTTTCATAAAAATTCAAGGTATCTGAAAGCAGATATGTGTTTCTATAGTTGATGGTTTCCTTTATCGTCCTGATGGGCACCATAATGTAGCTCGAGAGCAAACCAAAAAACCGGTTTTTGACAGCGTGCTCTGTTCTGTTTACTAAACTTCTTGCCAATTTAGCCCAACTCGTGCCATTTTCTTTGACATGGACCAAAATTTTAATGTCTTCTTCGCATTCCCATTTTCCTCTTTTTTTTATTTAAATTATTATTTCAAATTATAATTCACAGAAATGTTGGAAATATATACAAAACCTTCTAAAATTTTTGCTGAGATGATTTTCCCATCTTTCTTTACACTGGCCAGCTGACCTCATTTGAGAAATTAATTGACTTTTATTGAACAAAGAAGCGATCTGCTTCCATTTTTTTGGTTTGTTTCTTTATTACATAAATGTCAATCTTTAAAAAATAGTCATTGGAACCTGATTAAATGACACAACAAGCCATCCTCATCTGAGGTCCAACTGTAATTTTTCCAGTTGTTTTTGAAAATCTGGCTACATATGCTCTCTATTTCATCTTTGCTCGATAAAAAGACATTTTGGCTGAAATCGTACCATTCATCATCAGTCTAAAATAAAGAAATTTTTACTTTTTTGAGTTTTTAAAAATTCTATTTACAAAAAATAGATGAGATTTCCCACACATTGCCTCATAAACTGCAAGCAATCCAAGAAAAACATGAATATTTGATGTTTCTTTGCTTCTGTTGTCTTCTTCTTCCTTGGATTCATTTTCGCTGAAAAAAGTAAAAGGTTAGAAATACTAAATTCAAGGTTTTTATACAGATTAGAGAGATGCCTTTTAAGTTCCTCGGAGCTTAAAACAGGGTTGATCAAATGAAGATACTTGGCTTTTAGCAAATTTCTATTCTTTGAAAATTGCGCTTGATGAGCGTCAATGATTGACACATTATTGATGAACCTTAGAATTTTCTGAGAGGTAGAGGACAAAGAACCCAAAGTTTCAGCACAGAAATCCATATTTGGTGGTTTTTTTAGAATATTTTCAAAAAGAAAAAATATGCAGGTAATTTCTTTTTTATATATTTTATAATGAGAGTTGGGATTTAAAAGATTTTTTTTTTATAATTTATAAAATTAAAAGTTTCAAATAAATGAAAATCAGTGTCAAAAGGAATCGAAATTATTTTATTAAGAAAACCTTTTTTGACTTTAATTTTCTAATTTCAGATAAATATAAATTTCCCATGAGAAGACTCATTCAAAATAAATAAAAAATAAATTTCCCATGCATTTTTAAATTGCTTAAAATTTCTTAATTTTTAACAAAGAGAATGAATTTTATTAATAAATTTATAACATTCAAATGTTCTCATTCTCATTCTTCTCAATATTTTCTAATTTTTCAATGACATTATTTAGGAGTTGAGGAGATAGGTATGCTTTTTCTTTTTTGATAGTTCTTGTCGTTTTTTTTAAAAAACTCGATAAAATGCAAAAGAATCGGTTTTTGAAGTTATGTTCGGTCCTTTCTCTTGACTCTTTCGCCAAAAGACTCCATTTTGTCCCCCGATTAAAAACAAGTTTGAGAATTTTTAAATCTTCCTGCTTTGTCCACTTTCCTCTTAGAATTAAAAAATGAAATGCATTAAAAAAAGTCAGTTAATCATTAACAAAAAATCATACTTTTTGAATTTATTTTTTAAAGTATTCATCCATCTTTCACGACAATGGGCGGCTGAACGGATCTGCATAGCCTTTAATGATTGATTGAACTCATTGGTAATTTTTTGCCAAGGAAGTTTCGTTTTTTCCTGCTTTTGATGTTTCCTTTTTTTATAATTTTTATATTATAAGTTTCTAGAATTTAGAAAAAAATTTACATAACAATGTGTTCTAGGATTTCATCCTCTTTTTCACTCCATTTGTAATTCACAGAGTTTTTTTTGAAAGCCTGATCTTTCATCAACATGATTTCGGATAGACTTAGTTTCAAATTAATAGTGTTACAAAATAAGGAAAATTCGTTCCAACCTTCCGATTTCTGTAGAAAATTTAGGAGAGGTGTTTTCTAATAAATTTAAAATGAAATCATACATAGGAATCATGGAATTTCTGACTTTGAGTCTCATAGAAAGCCAAGCTACACAAGAAACAATACATTTTCATCATTACCTCCTCATGATTAAGATTGGTCAAACTAAATTAAGGAGTGAAATTAATAAAATAACCAAAATACTTTTTGTTTTCAATGAGAATAGAAGCATATTTCTGATATGTGCTAAAAACAAGCAACACTGGGATGCATTTTTTAAATTTTTCTTTGATTAGGCCCAAATTCTTTTGGTATTGACTTTGGAAAAACATGGCCAAAGGGTGGGTGTTAAAGAACTCTTCTTTTTGATCGGAAATAGACAAAGGGTCTAAAAAAGCAAGTGTGAATGATGGCAGATCATAGCTCGTTGAAGGACATGTGCATAATATTGGATTCATTGTATTCCTTATTTTAAATTAATTTGGATTAATTATTTTCGGAGTTAGAACTTGTGTTTTTAAGTCCCAAAAATTCCGGAATTTGATTTTCTAACAATGTTACCTTTAAATTTCAAAATGAGTCTATTAAAATTTCTAATTATTTTCAAAATACTTAGAATATTTTACTGATTTAAAAAATTATAACTTTGAAACATTATGTTTTTTGGAAATGAAAAAATAACGAATATACATAAAAAAACACTGATTTTTAATAGGTTCTTTGAAATTTCTTTACATTCTCAAAATTTGTATGCCTATATATTTTTTTATAAAAAGTGTTGATCCAATTTTTTTATTGGCACCATCTGTTTTTATTTGTAAGTTTGCACTACTTTATATCTCCCCTATTTTTATTAAAATTTTAAAAATCAGAGAAAAATTATATGTTTTAACTTAATTTCATTTTTTTTGTAAACAAAATTCAAAGAAATTTCTTAATTATAACAAAAAAATTTTCAACGGCAATTTGAAATATGATGAGAACATGTAAAAAGTTCTTTTGTTGATTTACATTCCTTTTTATTTTCTAGAAAAAAAATTTAAGCATATTAGAAAAAAAAAAATTTAAAATGGAAGCAAAAATCACCAGAAAATCATTTCGAACGAAGCGTTTGAGTAATAATATGCGAATAATAGATGAAGAGACCAGAGCATATATAATTCAATCACGAATTGATGAATTGGAAAGTGATTTTTATGATTCCCCTAATCGTTTGGCAGAAGAAGATTCAAGCCAAGATTTCGATCTTGATTATGATGAAAAGGTGAAGGCAAAGCAAAAATTAAGAAAAATGAAGAAAAAAATACCAAAGAAAAACAAGAAAGATGCTTATGTCAAAAGAAATTTGAATTTAAAAAAATTGATAAAAGAAGAAAATTTGGAAAACAAGGACATTTTTCCGAATTTTTGTAATATTCGAAGCAAAGGAGATAATTATCCACAGAGAAAATTCTGCTCAATTTGTGGAAATTCCTCAAAATATGAATGTCCCCGATGTGGGGAAAAATATTGCTCGCTTAAATGCCATGATATTCATAGAGACATCAAATGTTTGAAATTTGATTTGTAATGCGAATTCGAGCTAAAAAATTAATTTTCCGCTTAATTTTATAAAAAATGATGGAAAAAATGTTAAAATTATAATAATGCAAAAAAACTTAATTGCCATTTTTGCAATGAAAAATCTAATCAAAAAAATATTTAAAAAAAACAATTACGGTAAATAAAAGAATTACGAAAAAAAAAACAAAGCAAAATAAAGCCACTCCTAATAAGAAAAATCATTTTGCATACTTATACTTCACAACTTTTTTTCCTAAACAGTCGTAAAATTAATGAAATTTTCATTGAAGCAATACCTGCAGGGCACTGACAAAGCCAAACCTACTCATCATTCGACCACTCAATCTCAATCATCATCAAATCCCAACAAAGCGATGTTCGAAAATTGGCTAAATGCAAATTTAGATCAAAAGAACCTCAAAAGTCATGATCTTCATATTGAGGAATACGAGGAAATTCCTGAGGAGAATCTGCACCCTTTAGATTATAGAATTGAAATCGAACGACGTTTCAGAAATTCAGTCGTTAATAAAATTTATATATTTCCAAGAAAAGACGAAATGTCAATCTCAAGTGACAACTCTTCCCTTGATTCCATAAAAAGGGTCACTTTATATGAGCTGGTCTCCCAAAATTTCCAAAAATGTGTTAAAAATGAAGAGAAACCTGAAAAAAATGAAAAATGTGTTAAAAATGAAGAGAAACCTGAAAAAATTGAAAAATGTGTTAAAAATGAAGAGAAACCTGAAAAAATTGAAAAGGAAATTCCCTTAGGAGTGAATTATAAGCAATTTCTGAACATTTTGGAAAAAACCATAAAAAATGTCAATATTTCTGATTTGAAAAAAATCAAAATGAATAATTACTTCAAAAAAGAAGGTAATGACATCATGACCCCCCATTTTTTATCAACGACTCATAAGGATGCCAAACAAAAACACGAAGGGAAGTTCAAACTTAGAAATCCCACAATGGAAGGCTCGGTTGGCAAAACGAACAAAACAATGGAAAATTCTTCAGAAAACAAATCTCTTCAAAAACGAAGCCCTGATAATCAAACCAACATAAAAAACCTTTCGAAATCAAATTATCAAAACATTCATGCTAACGCCAACAATTTTATCAAAACCAAAAAACTTAATATTAATCCGAGAACACAGGCAATCAGCTTCACTCAAAACAACCAAAGTCAAGTGAATACCCCTTCATATTCAATAAATAAAACGTAAATAAATTGTAAATTTTATCAAAAATTTAATTTTGTTAGTGTTAATCAAACAAACGAAGAAAACAGACAACGCAACTTGCCAAGTTTTTTGAAAAATGCCATCAAAAAAGCTAAAAATCTTCAGATTTTGGATAAGGATCTCATCAGAAATTTAGCCATTTATAAAAATAACGAGAAAAAACCACTTTATCAGAATATAAGGCAAAATTTAATGAACAATTTACCCAAGGACGCACATAAAAAAAATTTCAGCTGTTATGCTGATAAAGGTTTTTCCAATTATAAAACAAAAGGAGCGTTGACTTCAAAAGATGCAGTGGATTCTTTAGAAAAAGTTAACCTTGGGATTCATTCAGAGGAAAATCGAAATACATATAAGAAATTTCACAACAAAAAATTAAACGATTTGATGAAATCTTACGAAATTGATGATATTCAACTAAAAACGATTTCAACAAAATTTAAAACTACAAGGTATATTTTTCTTTTAAGTTATAAATGATGGAGTCTTTGATTTAGGAATAATTTTTCTAATGAAAGAAATAAAGTGAATTCGAAAAAAAATGGGGAAAATAAAAACAAACAATTTTATAAAAGCAATAATTCAGAAGAAATTGGGAGGGAGAGTTTTGAAAAATACAAGATCTAATTAATTTTTTTTTTTTTTAATTTTTTTTATCTAAATATTAATAAAACATTGACTTCTGGGTTGTTTAAATTTTGAATTTGCTTTTTTGGATCCAAAAATACTTAAATTGCTAATTTTCTATTTTTTATAGTCTTAATAGTCTATTATCTATCTATTTGTAATAATTTCGATACAAGAAAATGGTTTCCTTTAATAAAATCTCTCCTGTTAAAACTAATAATTAAAAGGAGTCAACTTCAAAATCAGCCCCTCTTAAGGAAGCAATTTCCAAAGAGAATCTGACAGAGGATTTACAAATCAAGCAAATTCAGCAAGAAAAAAATAAAGCCAAAGCATATCCAATAGCTGATACCAAATTAACGGTTAAAATCTTAGACCTAATTCAACAGGCAATGAATTACAAACAAGTAAATTTTCTTGTTAGCATTTTGTGATTAAGATTAAAATTCAGCTCAAAAAAGGAGCGAATGAAGTCATAAAAACATTAAATCGGGGTTCATAATTTATTTTTTTTCAAATTCTGATGAAAAAAAAAAACAGGATTAACAGAAATAGTAATTATGGCCGCAGATACCGATCCATTGGAAATGCTCATGAATATTCCAACCATTTGCGAAGAAAAGGTAGAAAACATGATATAAAATGAAATTAACATGTATTTTTAAATGTATTTTTTAGAATGTTCCCTATTGTTTTGTGCCAAATCAAAGCGCTTTGGGAAGAGCTTGCGGGATTAAAAGGTGAAGAATTTTTTTTTTTATTTTCTAGAAAATAAAAAACAATAAATTAAATAAAGACCTGTTATAGCTTGTTGTATAATTTTCCATGAAGGTTCGCAATTAAATAGTCAAATATTGGAAATGAAGGATTCAATCGAACAATTGTTTATTTAAAAAAAATTAATGTTTTAGTTGTGGTTTCCTCTTTTAAATTTTGAATAACAAAATTTTATTCTTTTTTATTAAAAAACCATTATTTTGAGAAAAAAAAATAATTTTTTTTTTTAATTTTGTAATTGTTTTGTTAATTTTTAATATATTTTTTAAAATAAATAAATTAAAATTTTCTAAAAAAACAATGATTTTTTAAAAAGACACATTTCTTTCCACGTTTTTTTATTTTAAAAAATAATTA
>Ga0302186_10002590_pt1 | contig 13791 bp, 5 predicted proteins | sample II_Bog_E1_2_FD_198782 | JGI IMG/M metagenome (GOLD analysis project Ga0302186, IMG submission 198782) | Peat permafrost microbial communities from Stordalen Mire near Abisko, Sweden - II_Bog_E1_1 | ecosystem: Environmental > Terrestrial > Soil > Wetlands > Peat | place: Sweden: Abisko, Stordalen... | reverse complement strand
TCCAAATTGACCTGAAGGGCAATTAACAACACATTCTGGAGTTGATAAATAATATGACAGCCCCGATACATTTTTACACTGAGAGCAAGTGAGAATATTTATGATTAAGGAACAGACTGAGCATCCAGTGGGACATATTGTACACTGATTTAGGCTATTAGCATAGAATCCATTTCCACAATTGCTAATGCATGTATTCGATCTTATGGCTCGATAATAATTTGTATTGCAGCTGATACAATTTAAACTTGTATTTGTGCATCCTACACAAGAATTATCACAAGGATAGCAAGTCAAATTATAATAGACGCTATAGCTGGTGTTGAGGCATGCAAACAAACAATAGTTGGTTGCTGTATCTCTATAGTAAGAAGAAGCACATGTTGTGCAGTTATTAGTAGTGTCACTGCACACGAAGCAAGCAGCATTGCAAGCGGTACAAACTCCACCATTAGAATATGTAGCATTTGGACATAATGCGACACACTGCATTGCAACAGGATCAGTATAAGTAAGAGGAGGACAGGATACTTGGCAAGTTCCTTGATATTGATAGTTACTATTACAAATACAAGCATTTGTTATAAAATTGCAAGTCGAGCAAGATGTATCACAGATGTATGCAATTACGCTGATATCAGAGATGAAAATTGAGGGACAGACCGGACCGGTTGAAAAATAGGAAAAAGTCAAATTTATCGCCTGCTGGGTGGTAGTCGAAATGACGAGAGGAATATTTGGAGCTATAGCAAAATTGAAGGGGTTGCCTATAATTGGATAAGTAACACTACCCGTCACTCCTGAAGTGGAGACAGTCCAATCCAAAAAGATTGTATTGGCATTACCAGAGCAAATTAAATTAAAGGTACCTGATATTCTTACTTACAGCTTATAAGCATTGCTAGGGATGGTTTATATTCCAAAGGAAATTGGGTTTGTTGCTAATAGTTGGACTTCATAGGTAGATAAGCTATCCCAGCTTCCTCCTCCTAAGGACATAGACGTTAAGGGCAAGCCTGTTGGAGGAGAAAAACTATTTGCTACTGTAGTGTCAATGATTTGAATAATTTGTGTTGTGACATAATTTGGTAGGGAGTCAGCCATATTGACGCAGGTTGAAGTTGAGAGTTGAAGAACATTACTATCACAATCTGAACATGCGTTTATATTTTGAGGACTCGTGCAATATCCAGCGCTACCTTGATAATCCCTGCAAGTGGAGTGGCAAGGGGCTGGTGGTGCTTGCGAGACGCTTATAGTGGTCAGCAGGATTAGCGCAAGCAGCGTAAGCAACACTTGATTGGTGTTCTTTGGAGTAATCATATTATAAATTATAATTCATTGCTTATCTCATAACTTAACTCATCTTTCATTATCATCATTCATTATTTAGTGATATAATAAACCTAATAAGTATCAAAACTAGCTCATTAAAAATTTTACATCAATAATCACTTTTCTTACCTTATTTTTGATTGATGAAACTTATTTTTACATGTCATATTGATTATGATCGAAAATTGGACTTATTCAAATCAAATTAAAATCGTATTTTATTGAATTATCAACCACAATGAAAGTTCCCAAGTTAACAGAGTGCCCGCTTTGCAAGGAAAAGATTAATTTTATTCGGATTTATTATGGATAGCCAACTAACGCTCTACTTGTGTAAGCTTAGAAAGGGAACGCCCTACTGGGGGGCTGCTGTGTGAGCGAGGACTCAAAATTTTGGTACTGTAAAACCTGTAAAGAGAAATTTTGATTGACCAATGTCATTATATTTCTATTGATCGACTAAGGCGATTGACAATTTGTATATTTTTTAGTTTCTTATTTCTCCATCATTGATCATGAACCATAGCCGTAAGATAAAATAAATATAATTTATATAGTATGGATTAGTTTAGCATGAAAGATCTCACGTCAAAGTAGGAAATTTTAATTCTAATAATAAAATGGGAATTTAATCAAGAAAATTATTAGTAATTTATTTAGAACCATTATTTTTTAGAAAAGAATAGTTGAAGAGTGAAGAAAAAATAAAGATCTAAAAGATAAATAAATTAACCAGAACTAAATTTTATTCTTAAATTACAAATTAATTTTTGTATTTTTGGTCAATAGATACAGAATTCAGTTGGCTTAACCTGCATTTTATCGTAATCAATTTTTAGTAAAATAGTCATTACGATTGGAGTATTAATTTGTGAGAAGGTTCTGTGAATACATACATCAATAATCAAGATGGCATAGTGACAGGTGCACGGTGCCCATAATGTTCTTCATAAATTCCATGAAGTTTATCCATTAGACTTATCTTTGCTTCTTCTTGTGCACGAGGAGCGTTTTCCTGTTAAATTTAATATGTCTGAAACCTTAATAAATCTTGAGTAAAGCGCATGGCTTCCATAAATTTAATGGAACACCTGTGAAAACAGCTCCTTTGTGGTAGAGTAAAATCATCGCTGTTTTTGATATCTTTTTTCTGTATGCACTTCTTCGTGCAAAGATCTAAAATTTCTTCGTGCATTTATATGTTAATTAATCTCATTGTGAATGAAGTCCTTAAATAAAGACCCAACAATTATGAATTAAACAATAAAGCTTCAACCTGATCATTTTTTGGTCTTACGCTTTAAATGAAGAAGAATTGTTTATTTGTATGTGATGATCTCGCTGATTAGTTTAGACTCCTTCATTCTTTCAACTAAGGCATCAGGAAATATATAGAAAAAAGGGCGGTTGTTACAGATGAAATTCTCATTCATGCGAGTCTATTCTAACTACTCATAGGTAATAGCACTATAGCCTATAGGCATACCGCAATCGCATTTCCATCTGTAGTAAGTTTCCAATCCCTTTTATCGCATGACATATTTTATTTTATCTCTGACGAGATTTAGCTTAATGAAGTTGCTCTTCAAATCGATAGCTGTCGATCCATCTGTTTTTCGTTTTCTCAGATTCTCTATGAGAACATTGGTGACGAGATTTATACGTCCACATAGTGAACAGTAGTAGTTGTTGAGTTTTTATGTTGGGATGGAATTGTCCTGCAAGGTGAATTTTTTGAGCTGAATTAATGAAGGGATACATTTTTGAGGCGAGTGAGAGTCTCTTCATCTATAACTTTGGTTTAAACTCTCGAATTGTGTTTTAAGTTCGCAATAGGTATCTTTTCGCCCTGTCTATTTGAATTTTTGAGAATTTCCTCAATTTAATCCTCCATCTCTTTTAAATTATCTATTTATGAAATCAACGAGCTATAACCCCTTTCAATATTTGCATAATCTCAAAAAATTAACATATATCAGCAATTAAAATGAGTCTCCAGTTCGAGTTGAATTTATGGTTTAGCAATGAATGTATATTGAAATCATATTTTTTATGTTTATAATTGTAAAATTAATCTCAATATTTTATGATATTTCTTGATGGACTGATGTTTTATACATATCCATTCTAATAGTTTAAGAGATTATATTATTACTTTTTATGAACACGAGTAAGAAACTTCTTGAACATATTTTTCATCAGTTTAACTTAAAAGTGTAATCTGAAATTATTGATCAACTGCTCAACACCGTCATATAGCAAGGATTTGATTCATCTGAAGTAGCAGAGATATTGAAACATGTGGGAGGGGAAAGATATCATTAGTAAATTTTATCGTCCATCAAAAGGTCAATAAGATTAGAATTATTAAAATAAAAGCCTGCATCACAGACTACTGAGCAAATGAATAGAGAAAAATCTCTAAAGAAAGAAGTGAAAAAATAAACCCATAATGAAGAAGATGCAGTCAGTAAAGAAAAATCTAGCAAACATGAAAGATAAGTGGCCCAAGAGCAAAACATGTTCAAACAGTAAAAATAAAAATTAAACAAAAATTAAGAATTCAAACAATCAGAACATTCAGATAAAAGATTTCCTATTTTTTAGCCTAAAGTACAAAAGCAAGAAAGACCTCTTTAAAATATTTTATCATAAGCGAGTGAGTCTTTAAAGGATGATTAACAGCCTCCCAGTGCATAAGAAAAATAATAGGATTCCATTTTCTCAAAAGCATGGAAGTCCATTAAAAAAATAGTTAAAGGATAAAAATAAGAAAATAAGAGCAAATAAAAAGAGCAAAGATAATAAGAATTCAATAGATAAAGTTAGCAATATTAAAAATATTCGAAATCCCAATAAGCTAAATCTAGTGACTCAAACAAATCCAGAACCGATAAAATCAGGAAGCGTTTAGAATAAGTCCAGCAGTAATTTCTGCCAGTGTTAGTAAAACCAAAATTTTACTCCAAGTAAAAAGATGAAGTGAACAAACAGTAAAACATATTTTTTATTGAACAAAATTCACCCACTTGGGAATTTCCGAAGTGGGACCTGATAATTATAATTATTTCCAAAGAAGAGGCAAAACACCTTGTCGTGGGCAGTCCAAATAAAGCCAAACTAAAAATAACACCAAAGTTATATAAATTCAGAAAGTAATGCATCAACATCTTTAGTGTGAATATGAGCGAACCTTAGTTCTCTACATTTGAGTTTAAAGTTAAATATACTTCCTCTCTTAATTCCACAAATGAGCTTTAAATTCTTTCAATAAACGATTCTCTAAACATATATCGAGGGAAAGCCATCTATCTTGTTGATAAAACAAGATAAAAACAAGATAAAAATGTTAATGCTAATTTTGGCTTATTTTGTATAATTAATTACTTGGTGACGAAAGAAATAGTCAGTAAATATAGAAATTTGGATGAAATGTTCCGATGGATAAAATTGCTCAAAGACATTTATAAAAAATAAATTAACTTGTAAAATGAAAAATAGATCTTCCTTGAACTTCAACCACTTATTGGTGGAGTTGATTTAAGTTAATGGGTCATCTATTTCCTTTACGGAATTTATCAAAAAGACACCACTTTTAAAATATAGCAATATGGGCTTATAAGATATATGGAATTAAAGAGTAGTTATAGTGTAATTGATTGGTAGAAATCACCTCATTTTGTGAATCTTCAACATTTTTACTTAAAATAGCTGCTGTATAATAAACTTGCAAAATCATCAACTTTTCAATATATTTAAGCCATCTTAAAAATGAATTTCAAGCAGCAACCTCCCAGTATAATGAAATAGATAATTATTAAAATCTCCTTGTAATTTCCTAAAATGTTAACGCGAAGTTACGAAGTCATTAATTTTTTAATAAATAGTCCATTGATCAGTGTTTAAGAATGGTTTACTATTAAAACTCGATATCTCTATTATTCATTCGATAATTCTGGCCCAACAATATGGGAAGATACTAGCTATCAGGACAAAATCATTCTAAATGGCTTTTTCAAAGAACTGAATTAAAAATACTAAAAATCAACGGAAGATCAACGACTTATTTCCAAATAAATTGACTATAACAAATAGGGAATTCAAAATTTACTGCTAAAATCCACTTTTTGGAATCGTTAAAATCGCTAAATTAGAATCAGTGAGTAGAGATTTTGTGAAATGTATGGTTGCATCAAGATTCTATATGCAACTCTCCCGCAATTAGCACATATTATCATGAGTTTTCTCAATTTAAAAATACAAAAACATTACAAAACTCTTCTTGAAAAGTACTCATTCCCATTAATCTCTGCCATGCTTATTAATCCTATCCTCAAAAACTAAGAATAGTAATTAGTGGAATATTTTACAATTCACCATTTTACCAATAAAGAAATACTAGATATTCTCAATTTTGTTGATAAGCCCACCCACACTTTTAATTTTAACTTTTTGGAAAAACTACTGGATTAATTTTTAAAAGCAGCAGAAAAGAATAGGAGGACTTTTTAACTTTATTCTATGGTTGATTTTGTCAATTAAATTTTTAGCAATGATAGAGAGAGTAAGCCAAGGATATACAACCTCTTTCATATGATCCTTAAATACTCACATATAGACGTAAAGGATGTTAATTCAACCTACAAGCACGTTAGATCAAGTTTCCAACTTAAAGATGGTGAACTGAAATTGACGTACCTTAAATTCATTTGCCGATAAATTAGAAGACAAATTCACTATTAACATTAACTTTATTAGATAGTCAACCGAGCTATACCAATTGACCAGTGGGAGAAAAGATAATATTTTATCATTATTTTCTTTTAAGATGATAAGCAACAAGTTTAGCAAGTGCAATAAAAGATTTGGGAGTGCTTTACTAAAAATATCGAATATATAGGTCAAGTGAAAGCGAGATTTGGGGTCACATTCGATCTTATCACACAAAGAATCGCCACTAAAATTACAGAAAATAATCTTCTTTGGGTATAACTTGATGGACTTGAGAACAGTAAAGAAAAAATGGCAAAATATGTGCAAAAAGATTTAATCAAGGTCATTGAGGAGTGTACAATGAAGAGACAGTAGTACTATAAAAAATTGAAAAGTGTAACTGACGTTTTGGGGAGATGTTAAGCTTTGGTTGACGTATTCAGTTATTTTTGCAAAAAATAATCTGATTTGAGAACTAAATAATTAGCAGCCGTTTATTTCCCAGAAATTGGGTAGGATGAAATTTGGTTATTTTAAAATTGTTACTAATTGAGAGTCTTAATGGGATATTAATTTAGCTCCATAGCTAAATCGACAAATTTGGAGTAAATTAAAACAAATTTTACTCAATAAAAATTGTAATTCATATCGCAGTTAGCATCTGTTAAGCAAGATAAGATTAAGTTTCAAGCGTTAAAAAAATATTTTCCGGTCCACTTAGTGTAAAATTTAGCAGAATGTCTATGCTCTTAGAATGAGTTGAAGCAAAAATTACAAACTTATTCTAACAAACTAAATCTGTAAAGTTTAGTTAATTTATTAGAGTATATTAACTCCTACTTATATCTTTCAAAACTTATCAAACTTACAGTCAATTAAGTTCCTTTTAACAATTTCAAAATTCTTGTTGATAGAATAATAGCTGATGATCCTGATATTTTTGTTGCAGACTCCATAAATATAATTTCGTTGGTTGAGGTTTAGTTGAGCAAAGCTTATGACATAAAAATAAATAAAGAAGATCCCTTAATTGTGGTCAAATCAATGTAAAAAAATGATAAGATACGAATCATCAATAGTACTTATCGAGCAGCTCCTTTATTCTAGATGATATAGGCTCGAAACATCGACAATAAAAGCATTGGAGATCTCAAGTAGTATATCAATGATTTGGAGAATAGTGCACTAAGGATGGATTCTATCAAGGAGTTATAAACTGTTATTGATTATTGGGCGATGATTAAAACATCAAAATCTATTCCTTAGTTTATGAAAAATTTATAAAAAAAAATATAAAAAAATCAAGAGGAAATTTGGCAGCATATCGATAATAGTTTTTCAATTTATCTGCTGATTGACCAAAAACTTGATGAAGCAGCGAACAGATAAACGTCCTTTAAGTATGACATCGAATCTATTTTTTAAATGTCAACATTGATTATTAAACCTTCCAAAGATTCTGTTTAATTATAAGTAATAACTCTCCCAAAGAGCATCGGAAAACCTCAAATAATGAAAAGTTAGCTGGTCATTGAATATAGAAGGCTCGAACTCTTTAAGGAAAAGTCCATACTTCTGATTAGTGACATTGAAAGATAGCAAAATCCGGATGTGAATACCCAAAATACCCTTAAAATTTTTAAACTATATGAAGATTACTTTAAGATTGTTGAAAAAATCTATGCTTTTAGCCTTCAACTAGTTAACTATGGTTACAATCCTTTATCTATTATAGGATATGTTAAAGTATTAAAGACAGATTTTAAGGATTTGCTTCAAAAGCAATAAGAGTTATAAAACATAGCAAAAAATTGGATTTAAGGCATCAAAAAGATATACGAGTAATCTTATCTCCTCACTCACTACATCGGACCTCAACTAAGTCTTTTTATTAGCAGATGTTTGAAGAATTAATATCATCCTTCGCTGGGTGCCATTTTGCGTATATCCAAAAAATAGTTCATCAAGGAAGTCAACAATGAATAATTTAAAAAGATCATTAATTAGGCTAAAACATAATAGCCACTCAAGCAGATTTGTTCAATTATTAAAGCGTATTCTAGATTTGAATTTTTTAAGGAAATTGATGAAAAGGGGAATAATCCAATTATCATCTATAATACACAACCGAAATATTTTTATTGCTGTCTTTTGGAAGAAGAAAATAAAATTGCAGAATCAAGTAGAGTGTTCTACTGTCTGGAGTCGACAAAGGGATAAGAAATTTAGATATTTTTGTGGAGAGCATTGATTGATCGCCAAAGAAAGTATTATTTTGTAGCTGCTCACAGTTTGAAAGAGTAGACTCGACTGTTATTCTGTGATATCCTGATGAATCTTCACGAAAATCAAGCTAAAAAGTTAGCCTTCGCCCAATTAAATTTTATTGACAACAATATTTCAGATAAACTTTATTTCTTTCTGATGAGATCGAAGCTATTTAATTTTATTAAAAAAGAAGAACTATAAAGTGAACTAGAAAAAAGAACAGCCAATCTCATTAAGTCCCTTTCTCCGACTACTGTTGTATAATCTAAAAAGGCTGGCCTTGGAAAGACTCACACAATTGAACAGCTCGCTCGTAGTGAAGACAAAAATGTCAAGTTTTTCTCATTAGCTGGAAATATTGATTTTACAAAACTTGGAAAGAGACTAAAAGAGATGCGCATGGGCGAAAATGACTGTTTGGTCTTATAGCTTTACTAAGTTGAGAATTGGCAGAAAGTGGAAGTTTTTCTGAGCTAGCTCATTCTTTTCAGATGTTTTTATTGCGAAGAATATATCTTTTTACCCTAAGATTTATACATCTATGTATAGATGCAGAACGTCCATCATGAGGGAAAAGAGGAGATATATCCTCTCCTCACTCAATTAAAAAAATATCATCAGGGAATTAACATATAAGAATTTGATTTAAATATGCTAAATCTTGATGATGGTGCTGTCAGCGAGGAGGAAAAGTTCGTGCTGATCTACTTGAATTTACTCGATCAACCAGGTATACTTAATTCTTGCGATTTGCATTTTTACGAAATTATCGAGCATTCGGTGCCTGACAATGCCCATGATCTTCTGCATAAATATTTCGTCAATTAATTTGCTAAAAAAAAGCAAGAGCCTACATTCACTATATACAAAGCTTTTATGAAGATGATGTTTAATGCATTTAATGCGTTTGCGGAGAGTGAACATTTAAAATAGCATAATTTTAAAGTGACAGGAACTGTTTCTCAAATTTTACAGCTAGATTAACTCAGGGAATCATTTTTGAAAATATGCATATCAAATACACTCTAATTTCTACAATAAACTTTCAGCAGCAACGATTTTACTTCCACATAGCTTTATAATACCTTCACTCATCAAATGAATCAGGTCAGTATGCTAATCCTTCCAACTTTTATGGGGCATTATGAATTCGTTTATACTTCTGATTAAAAAGTGCCAACCTGCATTAAGTCGATCCTGATGACTCAAAATCCACTATTCTTGAAAGAAGTTGCGAGAGTTAAAGAGATCAGCGATCTTAATTCAATCTTTTAAAAAACTGCACTCAATAATCTTCCCGAACTTTTACTTGAGATGAATCTGCAAGAAAAATTGAATTCAATTGCACAACTGAGTCTGTCTGAATAAATGAGGGAATATTACCAGCCTAATTTCTCATAATACAAACTAACTCTTGATAACTTTATCAAAATGTGCTTAATTTGGCTGAGAGCAAAATCTGGAATTCCATGCATAATTATGGGTGAATCTGGGGTTGGAAAAACCAAGCTTATTTCTTTTTTTGTCCAATAAATCCTGAAAAACGATTTAATGATCTTTAATCTACATGCTGGAATACATGAGGAGGAACTTGCTGAATGGGTGTAAAAACTACGACAAAATGCCTAGGGTTGGGGTGATTTTAACAAAGTTTGGGCTTTTTTTGATGAATTTAATACTTGTGATGAATTGGGATATATAAAATAAATGGTTATCGATCATCGCTTTATGGGAAGACCACTTCCTAAAAATGTTATTATGGTTGCAGCTTGTAATCCTTATCGCAAGAAAAGAGTAGCAAAACTTGTCAAAGCTGGAATCAGTCGAGGTAACGAACTTTAGAATGAGTTTGCTTTTAAAGTTAAGCCGCCTCCTCTCTCGATGATCCAGCTTATGTGGGATTACCAACAGCTGAAATAAAAATAGAATAGAATATACATCGAAAAAATATTAGGCAGTCTCAATTATGCTAAAAAGCAAGAACTAATCGACTCTATTGTCTATGCCCATTAATATCTCAAGGACAATGTGTAAATAAGCGCAGTCAGTTTGAGGGATGTTACTCGTTTTAAAAAGATCTATGAGTGGTTTTTCTAGCATATGCCAAAGACTGATGAAAAAGGTCGGAAAATCAAAAAATCGATGAACAACTATCATCTTGATAGAGGTCTACGAGCAGCAATTCTAACATTTTCCTTTTGTTACTGTCTCAGATTATCTACAGGCAATTAAAGATAACATCTTTATCAGAAAGTCTAATAAAAATTGAATTTACGGAAAGGAATGATGAAGGAAGTTGTTACGATTGAACAAATGGATTATGTTAGAAGACTAAAAGCCCCAGATGAGCAAATTGCTCTTAATAACGCCCTTATTGAATACGTTTTTGGTTGTCTTGTCTGCCTACTTAACAAAATTCCTGTTTTACTGATTGGGAATCCCGGAAGTTCAAAATCTCTATCTATGAGACTAATTCAATCTAACTTGAGAGGAAAAGGCTCGCCCTCAGAATTTTGTCGTCAATTTCCCGAGCTTAATGTGCTCTACTTTCAGGGATCAGAATCATCAACTTCGAAGGGAGTTGAACAGATATTTTAAAAGGCCACTCGATGGAAAAACTAGAGTAATAAAAAATGGGAGATAGAGCAATGCATTTTATTTGATGAAATCGGGCTAGCAGAAAAATCAGTGCACAATCCATTGAAAGTACTTCACGCCAAACTATAAAACTCAAGCGAGCAAATCTGTTTTATTGGTATCAGCAACTGGTAGTTAGATTTAGCCAAGCTTTCTCGTTTCTTAGTGATAGCTAAATCAACTCCTGATGTCAAGGATTTATCGGAAACGGCCTTACAAATTGCTAAAAGTTACTTCGAATAGGATAACAATGTTGGATACCTTGAGTATCGAATGATTCCCAAGTAATGGTAAAAGTTAGGAGAATACTACTATAAATTTGTCAATCGATGGTAAAAGACGAAGTGCAAGCAAAATTTTTATGGGCTTAGAGATTTCTATGGATATATTAAGTATATCTGCTGTCAAGTACTGAAATACCGAGATGAGTATGAAATTTTCTAAAAATCAATGCAAAGGAGTATTGAGATTAATTTCGATGGTCAGCCATCTAGTATTGACTGGTTCCGATAAGTTGCAGCTCTGAAACCTACTCAAAAAATGAATCCTCTCGAATTAATTGGGTAAAATTTAGAGAGGGCATAATCTAGATGTCTCCTTTTGATAGTAAAAGGTGATTCTTTAGTTCCTTTGGTTAATCAAGCCCTGAAAGATGAAAATAATGAAAGAAAAGTTATTTGCATTCATGGAAGCACTTTTGCAATGGATCAATAGAGTTAATAATACAACTTAGAAATGACATCACTCATCATTGCTCATATTTCTAGAGGCAACTTATTAGCTTTTAAAGATATAAACAATTCAATTCAAACTTCACTCTATGATCTCTTCAACAAGTCTTTCACGCGGGTAGGAATCAAAAGGTATTGTCGAATCGCTGTGGGAGCCAATTCCAATCCAAAATGTTTAGTTCATCATAATTTTAATGCCATTGTCTATGTCTAGTAAGATCGATTGGAATCTCTCGACCCACCTTTCCTTAACAGATTCTAAAAGCATTATCTAAATATTTAAAATATGGTTTCACGAGAATAAGCAAATGATCTCAACGAAGTCAAAAAATGGATTTAGGACATCCTTTCTTCGAAAGAAAAGGAATCGTTGCTCAAAGATGAACAGTTTCTCTTGAATTGCGGAAAGTAGGCGCTCATTACTCTTATTATCAAACATCGAGCATCTCGCAACCGAGTTTAAATAATTAAAAAATAAATTTTGAACAATAGAACCACAGATTTCGATATCGTCAATGAAAAAAAATAATATTTGTAGGGTGAAATTTATGACCATTAAAATTAAAAATAAAAATTACTTCAAGAAAAAGAAGACTTTATTATCTTTACTTATGATCAATTTTTAGGTCTAAGCGAGCAATCCGTATTTAAAAAAGGATATTTTATTCATCTCGAATAGGTCTAATCCTAAAAATAACTGCGTAGATAGTTAAAAAATGGTCTTCAAAGTGATGCATAAAACATTCAGATCTTTGTGAATTATCAAAACAGTCGGCAGCACATAAGTTTCCTTCTATTTTTGTCAGTATAATTAAAAATATCAATTGGTAGTAACAAACAAATTATCGTCATATTGCAAATGCATAGGTTTAGTTTGCATCATTTAAAGATTGAACATTTAAATATCAGTTATTTGCATCCCTTCAAACAAGTCTTTCTTGAATCTCTCAATAGAAAATGCCTCACACAAATACGGTAGGTGTTGGGCGCTAAAAATTATTGGTAGGTGTACAATATTTTGGAGATGAGGAGATAATTTGCATCACAACTCACAGATACTCTGAAATTTACAAAATTTGTTTCAATTACCGGCAATCTAAAAGCATAAGTGCAAAGACTATATTTTTCTTAGTGCCTTGAACTTGGAACGGAGCCATATTTTTAAGAAATGACTTTAAAATCTCTCCAAGAGATGTTATCAATTCAACACTTAGATTTGAAAGTTGTACAGAATAGCAATGATGACATCGTTTCTTCTTCTAACATTCTGGAAGCAATTGGAAATCATGTTGAGGATAAGGTGAAATAGATAATTTTCTAACATTTAAAAGCTGTTGTTGAAAGAGGTTTGCTTTTTCATATCAGAAATAAATCATCTATAATATTAAAGCACGTTGACCCCACTTTTCAAGCTAATTTTTAGAAAAATAAGCAATTAATTAATTATATGGTTCAATCTCAAATTAAAAAGAACATAGTGCGAATAACTGCAAAGAAAAACCTTAATTTCAAAAAAAGAGTGGAGGAGAATGTCATTCTAATCAGAGAACAATTATTTTTATTGCCAATCACTATAGATGATATCGAAAACATCTTCATTGAAGGGGGAGACGAATCAATTGAAGCAATAGCCTCTAAAATTGGACTTAAACAAGAGGAAGCCAATTCAACTAAATTGATAATTGAAAATGCTCATAGCTTTTTCTAAACCAAATTTAGATTGTTCGATCCCAGCTGTCGATAAATATTTGAAAAGAAATAACTTGAAGAGTTATATCTTTACGATGTTATCGCCCACTTATTACTAATAAACAATCGTAGCAATCATAAAATATAAAAGTTAGTCCATGCTATCATGCAAATCTTTAAGTAATGTCCACTCCCAAATAAATTGTTAATACTGGGTATCGATAGGACTTTAACTCTTTTGATGTTTGATCTTATTGAACCTATTTGGAATCATAACATACTAGTAAAAGAAATTCTATTTGCTCTTGAATAAAAGAAGGCCTTGAAGTGGAAAGAACAAGAGTGGGGACCATCAATGCTTGGACTAATTTAAAAGATGATTAGTATCATTACCAAATTATTCAATTTTCCTTCAACT
>Ga0302186_10002588_pt1 | contig 13793 bp, 12 predicted proteins | sample II_Bog_E1_2_FD_198782 | JGI IMG/M metagenome (GOLD analysis project Ga0302186, IMG submission 198782) | Peat permafrost microbial communities from Stordalen Mire near Abisko, Sweden - II_Bog_E1_1 | ecosystem: Environmental > Terrestrial > Soil > Wetlands > Peat | place: Sweden: Abisko... | reverse complement strand
GTGATAACTTTTGATGGAAATTATTACATCGCGAATTTTGATAGCGCAAACGGAGGCGAATGTCAAGCCAAACAAAAAATAAAATTTGTAAATTTTGAAGAAATTGAAAAATAAAACTGTTTTAAATAACGTTAAATAATGAAACAACAAATTATAAATTACCAAATATTTGTTTTTATTTAAAAAAACAATTTTTTTTTTTAATCATAAAGTTATGTGTGAATCCAAATTATCATAGATATCCTAGATTTTTTTCCCATATTCAAATATAATGTCATAAATTGCGTAAATTTTAGATTTAACACCTTGATTTTATAATTAAGAAAATACTTTTGCGGAAAAATATTAAAATATGGAATTAGAGCCAGAACCCACCACTCATTCTCTCAAAAAACAAAAAGAGCACTCTCCCTTTTCAAGCTCAAGTTACCCCTCCTCCGAATTCAACTCATATCCATTTTCTCCATTACATTTTGATAAGGAGATTTCATTTTCCAATCAACCTCTCAATCCTCAAAACCTGCCCAATAAAACACAAAATCTCCAAAACATAAAGGCGCCAAATATCATTAGAAAACCGCCACTTTTGAAAAAATACCCTCCCACATGTCCTCCTTTAGCTTTGAAGGATCAGGGGGAGAGATTTAAGGAACTGCTCAAAAAAGAAGGACATTCCAATCAATCAACGGACAATAGTGTGGAAATCATAAGGAACTCAATTGAAAACACTGCGGCCATCAATCAGGATAGCAATGAATTTGTGATGACCAAGCCTAAGCTGATTTTGAAGAACACAAATATTCAGTTTAAAATGAACTTTCCCTTGAAAAATAACCAAACACAGGGGTCATGTTTCCAGCTTTTGCAGAAAAAAAGCATTTTGGAGCTGAACAACCGAAAAATTGAAGAATTCTTCGAATCTCCGAATTCTGTTTCGCAAAAATACAACACCAAAAAGGCAAAAACGAATGAAAATTCCTTTTTTGAGAAGGAATTCGAAAAAATCTCCGTAAGTCTATAAATAAACCAATTTTCTTGTTTCTAAACTGTTTCAACTTCAGAATTTGGGCACAGGAAACTTTTCCTCAGTATTTCAATGCAAACATAAGGCATCTGGCTTGATTTATGCTATCAAAATCACAAAAAATTCAATAAAAACTGTTAAATCAAGCGGCCAGATATTAAACGAAGCCCAACTATTGGCCTTTTTCGCATCTTCAGGAAATCATCCAAATATTGTCAAATATTACAATTCTTGGATTGAAGAAAAGGAGCTATTTATTCAGGCACTGAAATTTATATAGTTTTTTATAAAATCTTTTTTAAAACAGATGGAATTTTGCGAAAGTTCTTTAGAATCTTTATCAAAATCGCGGACATTTGTAGAAAAAGACCTTTGTAAAATTTTGAAGGACATTAGCTCAGGATTATTAAGTCTCCATAAAAATAATGTGGTCCATCTTGATATTAAACCAGGTTTTTATCCAAATTAATAATAATAATAAAAAAAAATATCTATTTTTAGAAAACATCCTCTTTTCAAAGGAAGCAAATCTCTATAAAATAGCAGATCTTGGACTATCTCGTGTCTCCACAGTTAGCAAAGGCGAAGATATCATCGAAGGGGATTCCAGGTATTTAGCTCATGAACTATTGAATTTAAGCTCAAACGATGCAAATGATCTCACAAAAGCTGATGTTTTTTCATTGGGAATCTCTTTATACGAATTAATGATAAGTAATAATTTTTTTATATTCTTTGTAAAATTAGAATTTGTAGAGGAAAAATTACCCAAAAGAGAAGATGAATATCAAGCCATTAGAAAAGGAAATTTGCCAAAATTAGAAAAAATCAGTGGTTTTTCTATAAAATTCAAAAAAATCATCGCTAATATGATGCATCCCAACTTTCAACTCAGACCCAGCTGCGAGGAAGTGTTAAAAATGATCGATTTTTGCTCGGAAGAAGAAAAAGAACTGAAATGGTTGAGGATGAAAGCAATATCTTTAAAAGAGCAGAGGAAAAACATGGAAGTGTGTTTAAAACGAGAGGAAAGAAAATTGAGGAAAAGAAAAAGCTTCTCATAAGCGATTTAACTTGATCGCAATTTTCCTGATGATTTTAATTATCAGTTTTCCATTATAAGCTATATTTTTTCCCAAAATTTTCCATTTTAACATTTATTTTTATGTTTTTTGAAGAAAAAAACGAAATTTTGCAAGATTCTTGAAAAAAAAAAAAATTTTTATTTATCAAAAAAAATTTTTTATTCAAAATTATAAATTTTATCTCAAAATCAATTTTTTTTTTCCAAAAGCTAAAATTATAATTTTATAAATTTTTTTTTTTTTCTTAGAAAACCTGAACTTTTTATACAAAATTTTATTAATTTCTTTTTTTATAAAAACCCAATCGAAAAATAAAAATAACTTATTTCTGATATTAATTTCTAGATCAAGTGATCAACTTCTATTATATCAATTTTTGGGCGGACCCAACATATTTTAACTGTTGTTTTTCCAAGCTATATAAAAACCCTTTCGAATCATTTTCCCTTTTTTCCACATTTCCAGTTTCTTCAGAAATCCTCTTTTTCTCAGGGGTTCTGAATTCTTGATTATAGAAGCTTCTGATTGTATCTTTTCCTTTGTCATGTTGTCTTGTTAATTTGGATTTGGCTAGTTCCGGTTTAAAAACCTCCAATAATTGGCCATATTTCTCTTGGTACTTTTTTTTGATTCCAGAAGAATTATGATTTTTATTAGGACTGGCCATATTATTATTTAAATAACTATCTTTTATGCTCATGGTTTCTTTCATAAAATTATCAAAGCCATCTTCTTCAATGTTTGCTTTCATTTTGCTTGAATTGTTCTCAATATTTAGCTCTCCTGTTGCCTTTTCATTAATTGGAAAAGCATTTGGAATCAGTTTCTCAAGAAACATAGATAGGTTGCCTAGCCAATGGTCACTATTTGCTTTTATCACTCCAATAGTGAAATTTTCTATTGTTGGTTTCTTCATATCTTCGTTCAAATCGATTTTATGGATGATTTCTTTGATTTTCACGAAACAATTGGACAGGTCGATGATGGATAATTTCTGGAAATTCTCTGAAAAGGAGATCTTCTCAAGTCCATCACTACACATTTTGATAGTTTCTGATACTTTTACCACTTTTTCATTATTTTTAGACTCACTTTCAAGACCCAGTTGGTCAAGATAGTCAAAAATGCATTTTTGTCTTTTTTTCAAGCTTTCAAAAACCAAATCAAAAGCCTTCAAAATATCTGCTTTTTTTTGTTCTACTCCCTTGGCTATCGTCTGTGAAAAATTCTCATATTTCTTGAGTAAAAGCTCCAAACTTTCCTTATAATATTTGAGTTTAATCTCAGATGTCTTCAACATTTCATGCCAAGAATCAGATAATTTATCAAGCTTTTTTACTTCATGACCTTCATGGATGTCCTCCAAAAGACAATCAGTGCATACTAAATTCCTTTGGCAAAGGGAGTTCAAACAGAAAAACTCGATGTTTTCTTCAGAATGATATAGACATTTTGTTTGGTTTTCCTTTGAGAGGAGTTGATCTAGAAAACCGTCCAATTTTTGAGAGGATGGAGGGTCGAATGTGGGCAATGCTGGAGATTGTGGAGTTTTGATATATTGTTCAAAAGGGAACATTAATGAAAGAAGAGAGAGTCAGAGATTTAAGTTATATGACAAAATTGGTTCGGTTTTAATATTTTATTGCTAAAATTATGTAATTTGACATAAAAATTATAGTATTTTTTAATAAGTTATGGTATTTAGAAAGCCCTCCATTTGAAATTATTTTCATTTTTTTTTCAAAAAAAAAAATCTCTTGAATTACTTAAAATTTTTTTAGGATCTCCCATAAAATAATTTAAAACTCTTTGATTCAGATTAAAGATTCAAATGAAGAAGAATTTAAATTATGAAACCAAGGAGCTGGTGGGAAATAATTCCTGTCAACTTCATTAAAATTCATAATAAATTGAATCTGCTTTCTAACGAAACAAATTTCGTCATAAAATGAGAAATTTGTGCCCATTTTAAGCAACAAAACTAAAACTTGTTTGATTTTTGGTATATAATATTTTTTCAAACTAATTCAATGAATAAAAAACAAATAAATAAATAAAGGAAAAAATTCCTTCATAATGAAAGTCGCCGAAGCTTAAAAGAGGAAAATTGTCTCATTTTCTTTGATCATCAGAGCCATTCTTATTCTCATCACGATGATCATCCTCATTGTCATTCTCATCATCATCATCGTTCCCACTAATACTTATGCCATCATCATCACCATCATTGCCGTTTTCATCATCATCGCCATTTTCATCATTATCTCCATTTTCATCATTCCCACTCATACTAGCACCATCGTCATCATCGTTCCCACTCATACTAGCATCATCATCCTCATCGCCATTTTCATCATCATCGCCATTTTCATCATCATCACCATCATCGCCATTTTTATCATCATCATCATCATCATCTCCATTTTTATCTTCATCATCATTTCCATTTTTATCATCATCATCATCATCTCCATTTTTATCATCATCATTATCATCATCATTCCCACTAGCACTCTCATCATCATCGTTCCCACTCGCACCAGTATCATGATCATCATCGCTCCCACCATTATCATCATTCTCATCATCATTCTCATCATCATTCTCATTATCATCGCCACTCTGATCATCATCATTATCGTTCCAGCTCACACTTGAACCATCATCATTCTTCCCACTCGTACTACTACCATCATCATCATCATTTCCATTATTGTCAGCATTTTGACTTCCATCGATTTCACCATCATCATTTTTCTCAGATGAGCCCACAGGTGGCGATACGCCATCATCAACTTCTCTATGTTTGGGCTTTTCTTCAAAGGTTTCTGGAACATCAAGAAGGACTTTTTCAATATATTGATTTTCAGATTTTTCAAAAGCAGCCCCCGCTGCTGCATGTTGCTTCACTACATCTTGCGAACTATTGTGTTCTTTCTTAAAATTATCTTCTGCTTCTTTTTCTTGATCATTGAATTCTTGGATATCTTGCTCCAATTTATCTGAATCATCTTGTTTTTCAGTATGCACATAAACCAAATTATCTTGATCTATGGCTTCTTTCTCCTGTTCTTCTTTATCTTCGATTTCTTTTTCAATTTCTTTAGCTTTTTTTTTATCTTCACGTTCTTGCGACCAATTATGGTTTTTCTTATCTTGTTCAACATTATCTTCTGCTTCCTTTTGTTGAGCTTTCAAATCTTGAATATCCTCCTCCAATTCATCTTTCACTTGTTTGGGATCAGTATTCGATTGAACCAATTGACTATTATTTTGTTTTTGTTGGTTTTCTTTCACTTGAATTTGTTTCTCACTATCTTTAATATTCTTTATATTTTCCTTCACCAAGGCTTGATGACCTGCCTGTTGATCTTTTGTCAGAATATCTTTTTCATTATCCCTTTCGTTTTTCAATTCTTCGATATCTGCCTCTAAATCGTCATTTTGTTGAAAAAACAATGGCTTAGGAACTCCAAAGTATTGTTTAGTTAAGATCTTGTCTACTTCCTCCTGCCCATTAGGACTATAAATTTTGGATTCAGGGTGGTTATGAATTTCAGGAATTATTTTGGAATTGTCAGAATTGGAAGCTAAAAAGTGGGAATCGTCAAATTTCGAGGTCAATATTGGCTGAAGTCTGGGATTTAGAGGAACCTGCAAAGATGGCCATAAGATCAAGGCGAAAATCAAGAATAAAGTTTGATAGAGATTATTTTTTTGCATTAAAAGTCTAAAAATGAATATTATGAATTTAGAAAGAATAGCTAGATGGCTTTTTAAGAAATTTTTTATATTCGTTATGATTTTTTTGATTTGGGTTTTTGTTATTTTATTGCTGGAGATTTATTAATATTGTATTTGTTCGACATATAAAAAATTTCGAATAATTTAATTATAAAATATTTTTTAATTATTTTATTTTTTTTCATATTTATTTTTTTTTTCTGTTAATTTTTTTCTTTTTCACTTTTTTTCTGTAATTTTTTTTCATTTTTTTATAAAATGATTTCAAAAAAATAAAATTTTGTTTCGAAATTTATTTATGCATTTAATTATAGCTTTGCTATAATAATTTGCTTAAACACCAAAAATCTCAATGTATTTCTATTTGGCCATTTTAGCCCTCTCCTTTTTTCTTTTTATTTCATTCAATACTCTGAAAATAGTGAATAAAAACTTGAATAAATATGCGAAATTCAATCAGATATCCCAAGAAAAGTCAGAAGAATTTTACCCGTTTGTCCGATTCGATTATCCTTATTGGTCAAAATTCAAATTTTATTTGGGTGCTATCTTTCTTTTGCCAATTAGGTTGTTTCTGATTGTATTTTGCGTAATTTCTTGTTTTCTCACAGTGAAGTTAAGTTTGATTGGTGCTGACATGAACAAGCCCATTATAGGCTTTCGTCCAAAAATGATCCATTTTTTTACATCCAACTTTTGCCGATCTATCCTATTTATTGCAGGCTTATATCATATCAACATAATAGAAGAAAAAATCCAAAAATATCTGCCTAATTATCAAAACAAAACGAAAAATCCTTCAGCTCCAATGATTATCTGTAATCATGTTTCATGGGTTGACACTCTATGCATGATTTCATTGTTTTGTCCTAGTTTCTTAGCGAAAGAAGAAGTTTCTCATATACCTGCTATCGGTTTTGTTGCTAAGGGTTTACAGGCTTTGTTTGTGGATCGGGAAAGTAGAAGGGATAAGGATTTAATTCTCAAGAAAATCCAGGAAAGATGTGTGAGTTTTAAAATAATTAAAGATTTGCCCCCGTTGCTAATTTTTCCAGAAGGAACGAACACGAATGGAATCTCAATGCTTCATTTTAAACGAGGAGCGTTCAATACTTTTGAAAATTTACAGATAATTTGTTTCGAATATGAGCAATTCCCATTTAATTTGATGATTGATGATTTAGGAATGGGGGTCAATATTTTGATGGCATTATGTTGCCTAAAACACAAATTAACCGTTCATGTTTTTGATGTTTTTAACCCTGAATATCTGAACTTAAAAGGAGAAGATGACTGGGAAAAATATGCTTCAGTTGTTCAAGGTATGATGAAGGATTGCCTGAAGTTTAAGAAAACTTGCAACTTGGGGTATAGAGATAGTTTGGATTTCACCGAAATATTGAAGGAACAAAATGTCATAGAAGACCATAAATTGAATGTTCATAATGAGTTCTCCCCTGAAAAAAAACATGTGAAACAGGTTGAAAAGAAAACCATATAAAGAATTAATATTTCAATTCTATAAAAAAATGAAAAATCTATTAAAAAATGATTATATACATTTATTTTTTTTAAAAAGTTTTATTCCATCTTTAATTTTATTTTTATTCCTAAAATACTCTCGTTAAAGTTTCTTTAATCCTCATTGTTGTTAAAATAAGTCCATAAAATAAACACGAAATAGAAAAACTGAAAAGACCGCCTTTTAAACAACCTTCCAATCTTTCTTTTTTATTTAAAGTGCTCCCGATTATCATTCCTGCTACTGTTATATAATTAATTGGATTTTCATTAGTTTGATTAAGAAATGCATGGATTTCCTCTTTGTTCAGAGAGTTGAAACTCATAATTTTACAGGAAGCTAGTCCACAGGAGAACAAGACACCAATTAAAGCCAGTTTTTTCATATAGATCATTAATTTTTTCCATTCAAAGGGTCTATTTCCAATACTTTGAACATAGTCAAATAAAGCACTAAAATATCCAATACCACAGCCAAGCAATAAGCCTCCCTGAATCCCTTTGACGCATGAGTGAAAAAGATATGAAGCTAGTAAAGATGATTCTGATTCGACACTCATTTATTTTTTTTTTTATGAATTATATATATAATAAGAAATTTTACTTTACTAAAAATTATTTTCATAGTTTTTTTTTCGGAAAATAAGGTTCTTATAAAAAGTCCTTTATTTTGGAAAATAGAAAAAATTTAATTTGCAAATAATTTTTTTTTAAATCTCCATAAGCTTTGGAGTTTTTCTAAAAGTAGACTTAGAAAATTTTTTTAATATGAAAAAAAAAATTAATTTAAAAAAATATGATAAATGAAAATGTTGATAATCTTCTTCGAGTAAAAGAGTTCGAAATCAATGAGCTTCAAAATGTGAAAATTCGTGCGTTGCAAAACGAGTTGGAAGAAAAAAATAAAAGAATTTATGATCTTATTCAACAAAACGAAAATTTCACCTTTAATGAAAAATGCAAGTTTCACTCCTTGAAAATTCAAGATGATTCAATGAACAAACTTTCAAAGGAAAACTTATGCCTTAAAAATCTTCTGGATGAAAAGGAAAAACAGCTCACTGAATTACTCTTAGAACAAAACAAAAAAGAACGACGTTTTCAACTGGATTTTGAAAGCAAAGACTTAGAAATAAAGAAATTGAGAAGAAATTTAAGTGAAAGTCTGAAAGAACTTGAATTATATAAAAACGAAAATTCTAGTTTGGAACAAACAGAGAAAGAAAACCTGTTTGAACTCCAAGATATTAAAATCCAATTGGAAAATCAGATAAAAGAAAAGGAAAATATATTAGATAAGCTTATCTATGAAAATTCACAATTGCAACAGAAAAACCAGAAGTTGGAAGATTTCAAAACTACCACTTTTAATGAAAATGATAGATCTGAAAACAAATATCAAATAGCTACCAATTCCCTATATAAAGAAATTGCAGGTTTGAAGAAACAAGTGGTGGATTTTGAGACAAAAATGAAAAATAAGAAGAGAAAAAATGAAACGAAATTAGAGAAACTCAAACAAAATTATTTCAGTTACCTGGAAGATTATGAAAAAAGACATTTAGAGCAAATGAGAGAAATGAAGGAAATCAATGAAAGCAATGAAATAGAGGTAAGGAAGCTTTCTTTGGAAAATGAAGAATTAAGATCGAGAATCCGATTTTTTAATGAAAATGCCAAGTTTTCTACAAATGAAATTGTGGGAAATTTGGAAAAAAAGCTTTATGATTTGGAAGAGAAAAATAAACAAAGCAATAATGAAATCCAAAAAAAAGAATACGAAATAAAGAACCTCAAAGCAGAGAACGCCATTCTTGTAAAACATAAGGAAATTTATGAAAAAAATCTGAAAGATTTGGAAAATGAAAAGAAATCTAATAATGATGAAGAAGAAAGAAATTCAATATGTAGATATGATGAAAACGACTTTGATAGAGAAATCATGTTCTTGACGAAAATAAAAGAAAAGCTAAAAAATGAGAAATATTATGATGTCATTGAAAAAAAATTTCAAGAGAATGAGATATTGGCCAAAAATTGTGGAATATTAAACACTCAGGTTGAAAATTTGAAAAAGGAAAATTTGTTCCTTGGATATGAAATTCTGAAACTGCAAAAAAAAAACATGGAACTTGAAAATAAAATCAATTTTAAACCAGAAAAAATCTTGGAAAAAAATGATGAGATTAATAAAATTGAGCAGAACACAAAGGAAAATATTCTGAAGAAAGCAAATCTAATCAAAAAACAAGATTTTGTGGAACCTGTAAAAGAAAAAAAAGAAGAAGTTAGCTGCAACAATTCAGAAAATATGGAAAAACCCATCAAAGCAAAAAATTTCGAGTTTAAACTACAAAAGAATAAAAACAAAAACGTTCCAATTAAATTGCCTCGTTATGAGAATTTTGAAAAGATTGAGAGTAATGAAGGAGGATAAAAAGAAAGAGAGAGAGAGAAAAAAAATCAAAATTAAATGTTTTGAAAAAAAAAAAACATTTTAATGATTTTATTTTTGTTTTGCAAAATTTGTAAAATTAATTAAATCCAAAGTTTTTCCAAAATAATTCCAAAATAATATTCGATCAATAATTGATATCGTTTGAAACCAAATTAAAGCTTCAATGGCAATAAATTTAAAATAATATTTTTGTAATCCACCATCAACATACCAACCCTCTCTTATTTCAACAGGCATTCAGCCATCCCCCCCATTCAACGAATAGAAAGTTTTGCTTTGGCTCGAATCGAACTCAGAATATTGCTTCAGGACTTTTTGAATGGCAGTCTTTATTTTCTTTTCATCGTTACATAAATCCTTCTCCTTGAAATATTTCATATAAAAATCAGTGATTTCATTAATGTTTCCTCTTTTTCCTGTCATTTTATTCACTGTAATAATTAATTTTTGTTTCATATTCAACTCGTTTTTGTTGCCATTGTTCAGATTCAAAAGATTTAAAGAGTCTTTAGTCAAGTTCCTCTCATTTAATCCATAGGTTCCTTTGATTTTTATGAAGCTTTTGCATGATGCCAACAACTGAGAAGTGGACATTTTCCATTTGGTGTCAGTTTTGATCCCTTTTGAGAAAAACATTTCTTCCATTTTGGTCAAAATATCGCTTTTCGAAGCCAAGTTACGTGGGAACTCTTTGAGAACAATTTTTATCATGCTTTCTAATGAAATGTCATATTTGTTACCACCTTTGGCCATGTTAATGTTTCTTTTCCCCACATTCGAATTAGAGTTCGAGTTCGTCCCTCCAAAAATATTAGAATGTTCAGTCATGAAATCTTCGGCTTCTGAGATCTCAATGATTTCATTCTTCACGAAATAAGGATTCCCCTCCATTTTGATTTCTTCATCTTTAATGAATTGATTTTCTGTCTCTTTCTGAATTTTCTTCTTCATTTTTTGGATTTTCGCCTGGATCGAAAAAACTGTCCTGTGGCTCTTCTTCGAGAAATCCTCAATGATCTCATTTGGAATTTGATTAGGAAAGTAATTCTTCAAAATTCTTTCGAGGGCTTCAGTTTCATTTTGGGACCAGCCTTTCCTGTTCTTTTTAGATTCCACAGAAAATAAGCTCTCATTTTCCTTTGTTCCAAGATTCATGGAGAAACTTGAATCTTGTTGGGACATGGGGTTGTTATAAAAGAAATTTGGGTCATCTTTTTTGATTTGGCTGCTTTTGGATTTGATCACATCGAAACAAAAAGATTTATCACAAAGTTTGATGAATTTGATGAGGTCAGAAATCAAATTGACTGAAAAACTCGACATGATTTGTACAAGCAACTTGACATCCAATTTTTTATTGTCATGGTAGGTTTTCAATCTTTCAATGAGCTTTGTGTAATTATTGAGGAAACATTTACCAAAAGTATAATTGCTTTCATTATGTTCCTGTTGTTGCTCAATGAAAAAATAATTGTCCAAATTCGAGATGAAATCATAATGTCTTATGAATTCGGCATACATGCTCAAATTCGAATTTTCGATGAATTCATGCAATGAATTTTCCAAATTTTCAAAAAAAGAAGGCAAATTTGGTTTGAAAGGTATGCCTGAATTCGATTTCTTGTTACGGGTCAAAGGAGTAGGTCCTTTGCGTGCATTTACATTGATATTTAATGGATTTTGCACCGGGTTTTGAACAGGCGAAAATTTAAATTGGTCATCTTCTTCGAAGAACTTTTTTAAATGGAAGTCGATATTTTCATTATTTTCCTCTCTGATATAGTTGATATCTATTAAATCGAGCTCGTTTTTCTCGAGTTTTGGCTTGTCTAATGTGACCCATCCAGACAAACCAGGGAATAATTTATTTTTATAAAATAAATCCGAAAAATGGTCTTTCTCATTTGGATTATTCGCGGGGTCATTAAAGGAATAATTTTGTTGGTCATTTGAGCCGAAATAATGAAAAAATTTGTTGGGATCATTATCTGAAGATTCAGGCAAATTCCCAGCATTTTTATGCTCATTATCGTTGGGATTGAATAACTTTTTAAAAGAGATAAAAGGGTTATTTTAGCGAGATTTGATAATAGTTACCTCCTGATGAATTTCGTTTTCTCGATTTAAAGGTTCTTCGTCGATTTCCATCCACTTAAAAATGGCGAATTATTATAAATATGAGGAAATTTTTGGTTTTTTCTAAATTAATATCTTAAAAAAATCGCAGGCTTATATAGATAAAACTGTTTTCGCTTTGATTTTTCATATAAAAGAATTATTTGCTAAATTATTTTGAACTTTTTGGTTCACCATGATGAAATTCTGAAATATGAATTCTTAATTTTTTAAAAAAATCAGAAAAGTATCATGAAACAGACTCACTCCGCCTGTGGCATGGGTGTCAAAAATGAAAAAAATTTGAGATGTTTCATTATCTAACTTCAAAATTCCATAATTGTTTGAGTATATAAAGTTATCCACAAAGATTGATAATTTATCGGTTTTTATAAACACAAATTTTAATAAATTGGTTGTTAATTTTTCATAGGGAAAGGGTGTTTAAATTTTTCTTTTTGAGTTTTTTTCATTTTTTTATTTCTTGAAAAAAAAAAAAAATTGAAAAAAAATTTTTTTTTTAAGAAAAAATGAAAAAAAAGAAAAAAAATTTAAATTTTATTGTGTTAAGATAAACAGCCTTTCAAAATCAAGATATTATTGAAGCTTTAAGAAATTTTATTTTTATCATTTTCAAATTAAATAAAATAAATTTTTCATTCAAATGAAGATTATATACCTCGTTCTTCTTTCGACCTTTCTATTTGGTGTTTTCGCTTTAAATGTTCAAAAGAGAGATGTATTGAGCTCTCCTTCAGAAGAGTCTACCTTATCTTTTATTCAAACCGATTCCAACTATTACGAAAATGAGGAGATGTTGTCATTTAGAGCTAAAGGAGACAACAACCAAACAAATGCCTCAAGAGCAGACAATGCATCAAGAGCAGACAATGCATCAAGAGCAGACAATGCATCAAGAGCAGACAATACCTCAAGAATATTGAAGGCCTCAAGAGCAGACAATGCCTCAAGATTAGACAATGCCTCAAGAGCAGACAATGCCTCTCTCAGAGCAGATAATGCCTCAAGAGCAGACAATGCATCAAGAGTAGACAATGCCTCAAGAGCAGACAACTCATCAAGATCAAGAGTCGATAATGCATCAAGAATAGATAATGCATCCAATGCTTCAAGATCAAGAGTAGACAATGCCTCTCTCAGAGCAGATAATGCCTCAAGAGCAGACAATGCATCAAGAGTCGACAATGCCTCAAAAGCAGACAACGCATCAAGATCAAGAGTCGATAATGCTTCAAGAATAGACAATGCATCCAATGCTTCAAGATCAAGAGTAGACAATGCATCAAGAGCAGACAATGCCTCAAGAGCAGACAATGCCTCAAGAGCAGATAATGCCTCAAGAGCAGACAATGCATCAAGAGCAGATAATGCCTCAAGAGCAGACAATGCATCAAGAGCCGACAATGCCTCAAGAAGAGCAGACAATGCATCAAGAGCAGATAATGCCTCAAGAGCAGACAATGCATCAAGAGCAGATAATGCCTCAAGAGCAGACAATGCCTCAAGATTAGACAATGCATCAAGACTAGACAATGCCTCAAGAGCAGACAATGCATCAAGACTAGACAATGCATCAAGAGCAGATAATGCCTCAAGAGGAGACAATGCCTCAAGAGCAGACAATGCCTCAAGAGCAGACAATGCCTCAAGATTAGACAATGCATCAAGAGCAGACAATGCATCAAGAGCAGACAATGCCTCAAGAGCAGACAATGCATCAAGACTAGACAATGCATCAAGAGCAGACAATGCATCAAGAGCAGACAATGCATCAAGAGCAGACAATGCATCAAGAGCAGATAATGCCTCAAGAGTAGACAATGCA
>Ga0302186_10002586_pt1 | contig 13795 bp, 13 predicted proteins | sample II_Bog_E1_2_FD_198782 | JGI IMG/M metagenome (GOLD analysis project Ga0302186, IMG submission 198782) | Peat permafrost microbial communities from Stordalen Mire near Abisko, Sweden - II_Bog_E1_1 | ecosystem: Environmental > Terrestrial > Soil > Wetlands > Peat | place: Sweden: Abisko... | reverse complement strand
ACTTCTTATTTTGTTCAATAATCGCCTTCACGGCATATCTGAACCATTCCAATCTATTATTCCGAAACAGCACAGTGGGTCTCAAATGTAGATTCAACCTAATGATTTCTAAGCTTTTGATATGTTTTTCCAGATTAGAGAGGTATTCTCTTTGTTGCTTATTCAAAATGACAATAACTGGATGTTTAAAACTAAGCCATAAATGGATTTTCGGGTCTTCGACCTTTTTATCGACCATGATTTTCAATCGAACATTAATGGGTCTAATGAGAAACACGGGGTTTTTTATTTCTTTTAAACATTTGTATGTTTTTTCAGTATATTCCTGTCGCAAATAATCCATATGAATGCCTGGCTTTTTCCTCAAGGAGCTACTTTGAAATGTATTATTTTGCTTCTCACTATTCAGATTATTGGAAGTGTTTATAATTATAGTTGTGGATTTCGGAGTGTTTATTAATGGAGTGGGTTTTTTGAATTTGAGATCTTCCTTTACTTTAAAGTCACTGGTTGTAACTAGACTCACTCCAAAACCTTGGATTTTGAACTTTTTGAAATGGATGGAGTCTGAGGCATGAGTTATGTCGGGCTTTCCTTTTTCGTTGGTAGAAAGGATTTCAAGACTATTGAAAGAAATCTTGAGGATGGTTTCAGTTTCAAGAATTGAATAATTCTAAACAAAATATATATTGAAAACACGTCATGTTGTTTTTATTTACTTGATAAAAGAGACTAAAGTTTTCCACTCGAATTTTCAAATTATTTGCCATGTTAATAGCCAAGTTGGCAAACCATGAATCCGGAGTCAGTGCTAAAATTGAGTTAGAATCTAATAAAATATTCCAAACGAACTTACCTTTAAATTGCTTCTTCACTTTATCCTCCCATTCTTTTAGTTTCTGTTGTTTATAATTTTCCTGATCACAAAAAAAAATCGTTTCATTTAACCATTTTTTTTTAAAAAACCTACTTGTTCATTCCCCCCAATTTCCTCCTTTTTGGCCTTATTCATATCCTTCAAGAATTTGCTCTTATATGTTTCTGATAAACTATTGAGATGCAGCTTGATATTCTTTATTGAGACATCAGTCGTTTCTATCTTAATCAGACTCAAAATGTTGAATTGTATGGTTAATTCTGCAATCGAGCCTTCTTCTATTATTAACGGATAATTGGCAGCTGTGAGCAAACAATCTCTCCTAAGATCTATATTTTCTAGTTTTATCATGATGTTTCCCTTTAAATCTCCCTTGAACTGTTTTGAATTAATTATGGAAAATTGTTAATGAAAAAGACGTCGAAATTGTTTTGTGAGAAATTCGAGAAGTATTGAGAGAAGATACGCCCATACTTCTCCATGATGATGTTTTTGATTTCTCTGGACATTTAACAAAATTTAGCAAATTTCAAAATCTTGAATTTCTATTAATTAAACCAAATGTTCTTCCTTTTAAACTATTCGAAAACAACAAGAAAATTAATAAATTCCCTAACGAAAAACATGGTCGAAACCGCACAAACGCTCACATTGCATGAGTTCCTAAAAGCAAAACCTGCTCCTCCTTCAATAGAAGGCTCTGAACCAATACAAGACATTTCCTATCAATGGGTGATAAAAAATGAGGAACTAAAACTTATAGAAGAAGGCATAGCTTTCGATGATTTCGCCGAAGCGATAACTCAAAGGAATCTGGAGATGGAATTTAGAGTATCAAATATCAATGATTTTTTTTTTTAATTATACATAAATTCATGAAAGCTGATGAGAAGAATGACAGAAAGCACTTACCATTGTCAAAATCTCAAGGATTTTGATCCGAGTCTCAATAAAATGAACCGATACAGCAACATCATTCCATGTACTTCTAAAATTTATATCATACTATAAATCTCTTTTTATTTAGTCACACATTCGGAAGTTTTGATTCCTCAATTCAAATCCGATAAATCTGAGACCGATGATGGAGATACTTATATAAATGCTAGTCATATCAATGTAAATACTTTATTTTTTTTGTGTGGGGGGGTTATAAGTATAACAAAAGATTATATATAAAATTTGTTAGAACTGCTTTAATGAAAAGATCTTTATTGCCACACAAGGACCCTTGGAGGTGACTATTGGAAATTTCTGGAAAATGATAATTTGCGAGGACATTGAACTGATAGTTATGCTTTGCAATTTACAGGAAAACGGCAAGGTTTATCCCTCATTAAATAAATCTTTGTTTTATTTTTCAAAAGAGCCAATGCGAGCCTTATTGGCCTTCTGGTTCAAAAGTCTTGGAGTTTCCCTTGAATTCAAGCGAAAAACAGTTGAAAGTGTTCTTCGAAAGTGAAAAGGACATCGGAAATAAGATAATAGAGCGTGTTTTCTCAGTAGAAACTAACCTCAATAAGCTTTCGACTTGGGAGAAGAAAACTGTCCGTCATTTGCAAGTCTCTCTATAAAGAATAATAATATTTTTTAAATGATTAATTAAAATAAGTGGATTGGATGGCCTGATCATGGTGTCCCCACAGATTCCGAACATGACATCATTAAGGCTTTGTTAGATAAATTATTGGATTTCTATTTGAAAAACCAAGGAAACAAGAAAATTGTTGTTCATTGCAGTGCGGGGGTTGGAAGAACTGGCACTTTGATCTCATTGTTTAATCTGAGCTTGACTTTAGCCTATTTCGAGAAGAGTTATAAGAGTGCGAAAGATCCAGGTTAGAATGAAAAGATTACTTATTTATTGGTTTTTTAAAAATTTGTATTTTTTGGAAATAGTGACGAAAAAAAATTGCAGATTGTCGGTTTTCGGAACAGTTCGAAGATTGAGAGAACAAAGATGGGGAATGGTTAATACGAGTGTAATTAGATTAGATATATGAGAATAAAAATCTATATTTATCTTTAGGAACAATATAGCTACATCTATCGGTTCATGAAGAAATCATTGGAAGAAACTTTGAATTGATTATTTCCTTATATAGAAATTTATTTGCCTTAAAAAACAAAAAAATAAAAATTTTTGATTAAAATTTTATCTCAAAATTATTAGCATTTTTTTAATAAAGAAATTTTTTTTTTTTTAAAAAGAAAAAATACTAAAAATAAAATAATAAAAATTTTTTTTTTAAGGATATTAGGAAAAACTTATTTTTTTTAAAAAATTCAAAAAATTAATGAATATTAAAAAATTAATTTTAAAAAAATATTGGTAAAATATTGGGAACACCAGTGGTTTATAGACGTTCATTGTCGGAGTTTGGTTCATGAGCTAGTTTGAAAGTTCAAATACTGTGTACTTCCCGAATAAAATTAATAATTTTATGCATTTTTAATACGTATGTAAAGATTATTCGTGAGAACAGAATGACGCTGTTTGATATTTAATTTTCCAATATTTCAAAATATCTATTGATTCAAGCCCCAAATCGTCAAAATAAAAAACAAACCCAAAAAAAAATATCAAAAAACCTCTAAACTCTCCATTCATGGGCAACAATTGCGACAAATGTCGCCGTCCCTGGAGTCAAAATGCTCTTGATGAAGACTCCAAACATTCTAATCCCAATTGCGAGGATAAACAAAAAGAAAACTCTGACCTTGATTTTTGTGAAGAACATGGATTGAGCGAAACTGAATATCAGAAATTGTTTATAAAAGACAAGGACAGATACACTCATGGGTTTTACACTGAAAAAGTGGAGCAATCAATGAATTTGCACATTGTCGAATCATTAAAAAAGGAACTTAAGGAGAAATATGTGCAAGAGATCCTACAAGAGATCCCTCAGAATGGAAATGAGGCATTCTCTTTTTCAGGGTCTGATGATGAATTGAAAAGGACAGAAAAAAGAAAAAGCGGATTTGAGAAGAAATTGGCCACAGAAGAGGTGAAGATGGAAGATGAGGAGAAGAATTCTGGAGGGGATCATATGAAGAAAAGCAAGGGGGATAATGGTAGATATATAAATTTAATTAAAAGAATGATAATAATATTATTTTACTATGAAAAAATTAAAGATTCAGTTCTCCACAATGTGTTGAAAGACCTCGAACATGAGGATCACGAGGAGGAAGAGGAGGATCAGGAGGTGCGGCCCTTTGAAAATGAGGACAGGAAAGAAAATGATCATGAGGAAAATAAAAAACAATCCTCATCAAAATCCAGCTCAAAATCAAGCTCGAAATCCAGCCCAAGCTCAAAAAGCTCGGAACATTCACCCAAATCCAATCCAAACACATCAGAAGGAGAAGTGGAAGAAAATGGCCTGGAAGAAAATGAAGAAATTGAAGGAAATGATGTAAAATTTGAGGAAGGAAAGGGAGGAAATGATGACAAATCTGAGGAAGAAAATGAAGAAAAATCTAATGTAGCAAATGAAGAAAACGAAGAAAGCTCTGAAAAAGAAAAATCTGAGGAAGAAAATGAAGAAAAACCTGAGGAAAAAAATGAAGAAAAATCTGAAGCTGAAAATAAAGAAAAATCTCTGGAAAAAAATGAAGTAAAATCTGAAGAAGAAAATGAAGCAAAATCTGAAGCTGAAAATAAAGAAAAATCTCTGGAAAAAAATGAAGAAAAATCTGATGAAGAAAATGAAGAAAAATCTGAGGCTGAAAATGAAGAAAAATCTGTGGAAAAAAATGAAGAAAAATCTGAGGAAGAAAATGAAGAAAAATCTGAAAATGAAGAAAAACCTGTGGAAAAAAATGAAGAAAAAAGTGAAGAAGAAAATAATGAAGAAGGAGAAAATAATGAAAAATCGCAGAAATCAAATGAAGAGGAAGTTGAAGAGAAAGAAAATTCAGAAATTAGAAGCCATAAGAAAAGTCATTCTCATGAAAAAGATGAGGAATTTAAGGAAAGAGTTGATGACCTAAAAATAAGTCAAAAAGCAGAAATTCAAGACCAACCAAAATCTGAAAGCGAAATCCAAGAAGAAAAAGCAGATATTCTTCAAATAAACGAAGATTCACATGATTCTAATGTGAATCCAACAAATCTTAAGGAAGAACTCTTGAATCAAAGTCAAAACAAAGAAAATAAAGAAAACAATATAGAGAAAAACTTAGAAAATAATCAAGAGGAATTGAATGAAAGTCAACCGTGTTACAATCAAAGCAAAGAAATTCAGGAAAAAAGCGAGAATCTTGAAAGCCACAAGCAAAATGCAGAAAATCTTAATGATCATGATGAATTAAACAAAAAAAGTCATCCAGAAGAAGAAAAAAATGAAGAAGCTAATGGAGAAAAGGCCAATGATCAAGAAGAATTAAACATAAAAAGTCTTACAGAAGAAGAAAAAAACGAAGAAGCTAATGAAGATCAAGGTTCTTGTTAATTACTTTAATTTTTATAATATTAAATATTTAGAAGGAATTAATAACCAGAAACAACAATTTGATAAAGTAAATAATGAACAGGAATGTGAAGAAAATAATAAAGGCGTTATTGAACTTCAGAAAGAAAACCCTCAAGAGAGAATTATTCATGAGTATTCTGAAAAAAACAAGGAGTTTGATGAACTTGTTAATAAAGAAATTCCTCATCATGAAGAAAACAAAGAGCCTGATGAATCGATTCATAAAGATGAGAAAAAAGTGGAAACAGTCTATAAAGAAGAGGAATGTAATGAAGAAGCCGTTAAAGCCTCTGAACTCATGGAACAAGAGAGAAATATTCATAAAAATACTCCTCATGAAAAAAACAATGAGTCTGATAAATTAGTTGAAGAAAGCGAAAAGCCCAATGAATTTAAGAAAACAGAAATCCATCAGGAAGAAATTGTCATGGAGGAACCAATGGAAATTGTTCAAAAAGAAGGAGGCCAAAATAAAGAAATGGGTGAAAGAAAAGAAAAGACGAAGAAAAGCGAAAATCAAAAAAAGAAAGAAAAAAAAAACAAAAATAATGAACAGCTTAAAAATGAAGAAAAACAGAAAAATGAAGAAGACAATCAGGAAAAAATGCAAGCAAACGCAGAAGCTAATAAGAAGGAAATAATGGAAAGCCAAGAGCAGGTCAAAGAAAAAGATGAAGAAAAAAAAGAATCTTCTTCAAATGATGCTGCTCATTACGGTAAAACTAATTTTTTAAAACAATATATAAAATGAAATAATAAGAAAATAATCAATTGCCAAATTCAGACAATGAACATCAAGAGATCCCAGAAAAAATTAAGGAGGAAAATAATCATCAAAAATTAGAAAATGAGGATCATTTTAAAAACAGCTTTCAGGAAAAAGATGGAGTCCTTGAGGAAAATAAGAATAAAGATGTTGAAAATCTGAAAGATGATGAAGGTTATCTGAAATAATAGAAAGACAATTATTTTTTTTAATCAATTTACAGATAATAAAAAAATGTCACTTGATTGTCAGATCCCCAAAGAAAACCAAATTATTAATAATAATGCAGAAATTATTGAAGAAGAAAAACACAATTGTAATAACAATGAAAATGATAAAAAATGTCAGGAAAATAATCATGAAAATGACCATTCGCTTGCTAATGGTGCTAATGGAGAATCTAAAAATACCGAAAATAATGAAATAACCTACAAATTGGAATGGTTCTTAACAATTTCCTTCTCTTTCTAATAAACTTTAATAAAAGGAAAGAAGGGGGTCATCAAAAGGTCTGGGTAGCTGGAAGTTGGGATGAATGGCAAGGAAGGACAGCTCTTTCAAAGAATGACCTCGACAATCAGTATTTAGTTTTAACTTTCTATTTAGAAACCTTCTATTTTTTTTTCCCAAAAGCTTATCCGTTGAAATAACATTGAAATCAGGAGATCATTATGAATATAAATTTATTTTCGATGATGTGAATGCTGGGTTCGAAGTAGGGGACAATCGGATTCTGTGATTTCTTTCATAAATCAATCCCTCTAATCATGGAGAAAATTTAATATTGATTATAAAACATCGCCATTTAAATTATCCATTTCCATGAAGTTTTACAAAAAAAGCAAAAATTCTATAAATATATTTTTAAAAAATCCGCATAAATGAACAAAAACCATAAAGATTATCAAGACCTCAATATCCAACAACTCCTGAATTATTTCAACGCGCCAGCTAATCGATTAGAGAAAACCTTCACAAAAAACATCAATAATCTAATTACCAAGCTTTGTCAAAAAAAAGTGCAACTCAAAATCTCCCCAAAAGGCAAAAATATCTGTATGTTATGTTTCATGGAAATTTCCTTGGAAGAAAAATATTATAACCTCCCTTGTTCCTGTTGCGAATCAGTCCATGTGTCTTGCTTCAAAAACGACGGTTTTTACCTTTTAACCAATCCAACAATGAAGAAATTGGCTTGTGTCTCATGTCAACGCTCTTTAACTCAAGATAATTTTTTGGCAGCCTTGGGTCCTATGGAATTCAATAGATTATTAGATGAAGAAAGAAAGAAAAAGAATAAAATGAAGGAAAATGAGGAATTAGACATGGAAATTGCCAGGAAACTCCAGGCAGAGGAAAGGAAGAAAATAGAAGCTGCGGTTACTTTTACATGTAACATTTGTTTCAGTGAGATGAAAATCGAGGAAAATTGTATAACTTTGGATTGTGAACATCGATTTTGTGATGAATGTCTTCGAGGTAATTTAAAATCAAAAATGGATGTTGGAAAATGCAATCCCAGAGATTTAGCATGTCCTTCCTGTAACAAGCCAATTATTCATAATATCCTTTCAACGATTTTGAAGAATGATATAAAACATTTGGATGAAATCATGATGAAATCCTTAAGTCAATCGATTTTAGTCCAAGGAGAAGTTTTTTTGAAATGTCCGAAGGGAGATTGTAATAATGTGGTCGTTTTATCTATAAATGATGCTAATATAACTCATCATAAATGTGAGGTTTGTGGCCTGGATTTCTGTGTGAGAGGATGTCCAAAACCTCATAGACCCAAGACTTGTGAGGAGCATTTTGCGTATTTGGAGGAACAGAAGAGATTAGAAGAAGAAAGGAGATTAGCTGAAATTCAAAAGATTCAAGAAGAAGCCAAAAGACAAGAAGAAATGATAAAATTTAACGCTTGGAAGGCTGAAAATGATAAGGCGGAAGACAAGTTTAATATGTTGGCGCAACAGGAGAAATTGAGGAATTGTCCGAATTGTAAGGCATGGGTCCAGAAAACCGAGGGATGTAATTATATATTGTGTCGTTGTAAATATGAATTCTGTTATATTTGTGGGGCACATTATCCAGGCCATAGATCACAATGTGGCCATTAATCCTTTAATCCTTAATATAATTCTGGATAAAATCAATAAAACCTTGGAAATTCCATTAGAAAAAATTAATTAATTAATCAATTTATAAGGATCTTTTCTTATGGAAATCAATGAAGGCCTCATCATCGGAAAATATAAATTCCAATGCAGTCTAGGCAAAGGCAATTTCGGGGTCGTTTGGAAGGCTCTTCATATAGAAACCCAAGAAATAGTGGCGATCAAGATGGTCAACAAGGCCATTTTCATCGATCATCCGAAATTCGAGAGTTATTTACTAGCAGAAACCAAATATTTGCCCCTCATAAAACATGAAAACGTGGTGAGACTCATCGAATTTTTTGAGGATAAATCGACTTTATATTTCGTGATCGAATATTGCAATTTTGGCGATTTGGGCATTTATTTGAAATCTAAGTTGCGGATTCCCGAACAAGAAGCTCTGGGTTATTTGAAACAATTGATTTCCGCTTTCCAAATCCTAAATTCGCATAAAATCATGCATCGTGATCTGAAACTCGAGAATATTCTCTTGACGAAAATAGGAAATGATGAGAAAATCATCATAAAACTCTGCGATTTCGATTTCCTGAAAAAAGGTGAAATCGGCAGCACTTATCTCGGTACTTGTCTATATATGGCTCCTGAGATCCTGAAATATAATAAATATTATACCAATAAAACTGATTTATGGTCTTTGGGAGTGGTTTTATATAAGATTCTCTATGGGAATTATCCTTTCAGAGGGAAAACTGAAAGCAATTTGATCCAAAATATCGAAAATATGCAGGTGAAATACCCGGAGGAATATGAAATCAGCGAATTTAGTGTGAAATTAATGAAAGACATTTTCCAAATCGACCCAGAAAAACGAATTTCTTGGGAAAAAGTCTATGAATTGTTTGATTTGCCAGCGATTCCCTTGTTTAATTCGAATATTAAAGAGGAAAAAAAGGATGATAATGAAAAAGAACAGGAAAATGAAGGAAATCATTATAGAAATGCTAATGTAAAACAAGGGATTTTGATAGAAGGACCTATGAAATTGAAAAAGGAGGAATATAGGAAAAACGAGAAAATTGAGGAAAAAGGAAGCTCTTGCCTATGGTTTAGAAGATGGTTTCGTTAAATTTATTAGGAAATCAATAAAATTAGTTAAATAATTAATGGGAAAATTTAAATTATTAATGAATTTTTAAAGGAAAAAATGGAAAGTTGTAATATAATATTGTTAATCCTTGAATTTCTATTCTTATTGTTTTTTGGCTTGTTTTTCTATAATTTTTTGCTCGAGGTCCAAAATCGACATTCTCTAATTCGATATTTCTTTGAATATTCCAAATCTCTCAATAACAATTCCTCACAACGTTCGATTCTATATCCAAATGATAATCCAAAAAGACCTATTATAGCCAATGATCCGATGAATAATAACGAAACTTTCATAAATTTCGTTCTTTCTAATGTTTTTTCTGATTTCCATTATATTTTCAGACTATTCCAGACTAATGAAAAGGTCTCTTCTTTCGCGATTACTAAGAAAATGGCCTTTTTTCTAATGTTTTCACTATATTTCATGCTTTTCGAACTAGTGATTCTTTGTTTTCAAAGCCTTTTTTCCTCTGAATATGAGGCTTTTCGCTTTGTTTTCTTAATGACTTTGGCTTTGAGTCTATTTTTCTCGATTTTCAACCTATTTCTAGTGAAATCGCATCGCGAAACCTCTTTTTCAGCAAATTCCCTCAAAAACCCACCTGAAAACTCATGTTTTTCTGATACTTTCCCTATTTTCTGCATGATTTCTCAGGCTATTTTCTTCTTTTTCGCTATATATTCCTTGATTTTCGGCCAAAACCTGTCTTTTTCGATCTTTTCTTATATAATTTTCGCTTTTTTGCTTGAAAGTCTGTTTTTTCGCGTTATTTTCTGCCTTTTATTTTGCTTACTTTTTTTCCTGAAAATCCAAGCCCAAAAAATGCCTTTTTCTGATTATTTGACTAAAGAAAATCTAGAAGAAAACATTGAAAAAGACATGAAATCGCAGGTTTTGGAGTTTATTAACCCAAAATCGCACTTTTTCCCTAAAGGCGATGAAAATATTGGAGTTTTTATTGATGGACAGGCACAAGAAGCACATATATATGAAATCAAGGAAAAAGGGCTGATTTTAAGGCCAAAAACAGAAAATGTGCAATATTTTGATGAAGATGAAAAGAAACAGAATGTCCATAGACATAATAATAACAAAAGTCTTGTTTTAGCGAAGAAAATATTTACAAAAACGATGATAACGGATGATAATAATAAGGAAAATCAAAAATTTTCTATTGTTTTTCAGGAAAATCTAAAGGAAAATAAAGAAAATTTGATAGAGGTTGATAAGAAAAGCGGTATATCAATAGAAAATGATGCGAAAACCGGTAGTTTCAATGAGAAATCCATAGAAAAAGGCAGTTTTTTAATAGAAATGGGCTCGAATTCTATTTCTAATTCTTATGATGACGTTTTTCTAAGGAAAATAAGTAATTTTTATTAAAAAAAAGTTTCAATAAAATAATTAAAACAGAAGAAAATTTGGAAGAAGAAAACCTCGAAATTCCTGATGAATTCTTAAATGAAATTGAAACGAATAATCAACTTGAGGAATTCGAAGATGAAGGCCATTTTCACATTTTCAAGAAAAAAATCAAGGATTTAAAGAAGAAACTCATGGCCATTGAAGCCATGATCTCGAATTGTCAAGGAAAAGACCTCATGAGTCTAAGGAAAAAAGCCTATTTAGAGGAAATCAAGAAAAAGCTTGAGGAAATCAATTAAATTATTAATGTTTTTTTTATTAATTTATGGAAATTTGTGTGTTTTTTATAGTTTTTCCTAAGAAAAAATGCTTTGTTTTATTAGAAAAATGAGAAAAATGCTTTAATTTCGCAAAGGTGAAAGATTTTCTCTGATTTTATTTTCTTTGGTTGTGAAGGTTTTTTTTTCTCCCAACCCAGCCCATTTTTGTTCGAGATTCATTCCTGGAATGATCATTTTGGGGTATATTTCCGAATTTTTCCTGACATAAATGATCCCCCCTGCGTTTTTAAGTTTCCCGCCATAATCCAAACAAGAAACCACAGTTATGAGTTTATTACCCAAATTCTCATAACCATCCTTCACGAATTCATGACTTCGAATTATCATAGCCAAACCATTGGTTTCTAAGAAACTTATGACACTTTCAAATGAAAATTTCATATTTCTCATGTTTTCATTACCGAAAAAACCTCGGTTTTTCTCATTTTTCTCATGAGTATCTATTGGATCTGTCCATAACATTTCATTAAGTAAAATTTGTTCTTGAGTCATTTGATTGGATTCATGAGAAATTTCAATGGGTCTTTTGATTCTATCGATTTGTCTGAGATTCTTTAGATTTTGGCCGATTCCTCCATGAACACAAAACAATTTCCTTTCGACAACAGCTGCCAAAGGCAAGAAATCAAAGACTTTATTAATCCGAGTGAAAATGGAACTTGGATTCTTATAATCTTCGCAGAATTTCTGGGCACATTCCTCAGCGAAACCTAATAAATAATTCACTTTCCGATCCTCATGATGTCCTCTTAAAATATGGATTTGTTCAGGAAATTTGATTTTTAAAGAAAACAAAAGACAAATCAATTCGATTGATTTATTCCCTTTATCCACATAATCGCCTAAAAACAAATAATCGTTGCTTTCTATATCTCCTCTTAAAGATTCTTCCGGATATCCGAAATGTTCGAAGATTTTCAATAGATCATCGAATTGTCCATGGAGATTCCCGAAAATCTTGATCGGACCTCGGATATTTAAAAGTGTCGGCTCGGATTGGAAGCAATTTTGGACTTCATCACAGAGTCGAAATATCATTTCCTTATTAAGATTGATTGTTTTTATGTTGGCTGGTTTGGGGGGGAGCAAAATATTAAGGAAATAACTCGAAATTTCCTCAGAAATGTTCATTGTCATTGAAATTAGATGTTTTCCGGGTGGAATTTGAGCTCCGATTTTTTTCGCTTCGTCTTGTAAATTTTCAATCGGGATTTTTTTGATGATTTCGCTTAAATTGTCCTTCGGACCATAAACCGTGGCGATTACGGCCAATGGAGCGATTCTAATGCCTTTGTTCGGCGATGTTGATTTGGAAGGTTCTTGGATTTGGGTGCTATTTTTCATATCAGATAAAACATGATCCGTTAATGTGGATCGTCTTCCTTTTTTATGTTTCCCAATGGAATTTATCATTAATTTCGCGATGCCACTAGTTTGTAGTAGATTTTGATGTTTTTCGAAAAGCAAGGACAAATCCAAATACATGAACTTATTAGTAGGAGTGTTTGGATTTTCCGGCTCGAATCCACCGTAAATAAAAAGATCAGACTCATGAATAACCATAGCATGACGAAATTTCGGGATTTCTAAGAAACTATGCCATTCAGAAGTATCAGTATCATAAATATCCAAAGCCAGATTTTCTCCTGTTTGATTGGTTCTTCCACCTACAACTAGCATAAGAGTCCCACAGAAACAAATTGAATGCTATTTATATATATATATGTATATAACTGAGTTCTATATGAAAATCTCTTACTTGATATCTCACTTTAGGGATAACTTGATCTTGATTTTTATGAGGAGCCTTCACCCAATCCCATTTGCCATCCCTATGTTTCCTTAACCCCCAAGTGTCATTCAACGCGTTTTGATCATTCGCCCTGCCTCCAAACAACACCATCATTCCATTAGCCGCTCCTGAACTACATACTGCTGCTGCATGATATACTCTCGCAGGAGGCATTTCCAGACCCTTGTTCAAATCAGTATAATTCCAACTATAAGGACTTCTTTCTAAATTCATAAACCATACGTCATTTAAAGATTCATTTCCAGAATTCCCTCCAAAAACCACAATATTTGGCTTTATAAAAACTAAGGAATGCCCGTAACGAGGACCTGGGGTCTTGCCTTTAACTTCTATCGGGATCCATAGAGCTTTTTCTTCTCCGGATTTCAAATCTAAGAGGAAAAGCTCATCAGAGGAAAGACCGCCACCCCCGGTTGCACCCCCAAATATCAGTACTTGATAGAGGTCGATCGAACAGGAAGCGTGGGCTGCACGAACTGATGGTTTTTTGCCTTGAGGACTTAATTTTTTCCAGGAGAGAGAATTGAGATCGAGAGAAAAAACATCGTTTGTGATGGAATATTGAGAGGAATCACCGATTGCCCCACCGAAAAGGATAGCCTTGGTTTTGGATATGAGGTTTAGAGTATGACCGAAACGGGGCTTTGGATTATCACCTTGGATTTCTAGTTTATCCATGTTTATAACGTTGAGATTATTATGCGGAAATTTATTGTTTGTTAAAAATTAATAAATTAAAAGACTGCAAAATGCAATTTTTATAAGAAAAATATTGAAATTTCTTATTATTAAAATTTTGATTGTTTTTTTGCAAAAAAAAAATACAATTTTAATTCTATAGAAAATAATTTAAGAGCTATTTTTATTTCTATAGAAAAAAAA
>Ga0302186_10002582_pt1 | contig 13806 bp, 6 predicted proteins | sample II_Bog_E1_2_FD_198782 | JGI IMG/M metagenome (GOLD analysis project Ga0302186, IMG submission 198782) | Peat permafrost microbial communities from Stordalen Mire near Abisko, Sweden - II_Bog_E1_1 | ecosystem: Environmental > Terrestrial > Soil > Wetlands > Peat | place: Sweden: Abisko, Stordalen... | reverse complement strand
ATAAAACAACTAAAAAAAATTATTAAAAAAAAATTTTAAGAGTGAAACAAAATTATAAATTTATAAAAAAATCGGATTTTGTAAAGTCCCTTTGTTGTAATTTAATGGGAAGGGGTGTTTTTTTTTATATAGAATTATAAAAAGTCATTTTTCATTTAAGAATTCCAGCATTGATGAAAAATATATCTATATTTCATTTTATAAATATATTAGTATTTTTTATCATTCAATCGTTAAATACAAAAAAATGAAATTCAAAAATAAAATTTTTGATCTGCTCTATCTTTATTTGAACACGATGGAATCCAATAAGTTAGGGTCCTCTTTCACCTATTTTCTTAATATCTTTTGCATCTTTGCTTATTTTACCCAAATGTTGAGTTATCTGTTCAAAATGAACCTTTCCTACATTGGAGATGATGAGTTCAAATATATGGAAAATTTGTTTTTTTACATAAATTTCTCGAATCTCGTGATCTTCATAGACAATTTCTACATATATATGATCTCCTATGCAATGGCACTTGTCACCGTTTATTATTTGATCATTTATATATTAATCCTCTACTTATTAAAGAAATATTTGCAGATAAAAAATTCAAAAATCCTTTCTTTTTGCAATATGCTCTATTCCAATAATTATGAGCTTTATTTTTGGGTCCTTATGTTGCCAACAATCGATATTTTGTTCTTTCCTTTATATTGCGATAGCCAAGGTTATTCACCATCAGTATTTTGTGGTGATGAGTTGAGCTTTTTGTTATATTTATCAATTCCCTCTTTAATTTTGATTGTTGTGTTAGGGTTACTATATGTGGTAATGTGTCGGAGTTACGCGTTCATGGATTTGAAGAATTTTAAGCTTAATTTTAATGCCAATCAAGTGATTTGTTTGTTTTTGAGGATAATACTTGCTTCTATTTACCCCATGTTGAATGTTGCTGATGAATATATTTATCATTTGATATTACATGGAATAGGAATCATTTCAATATTTGATTATGTCGTTTCCTTTCCTATACGAAATCAAAAATTAAATCAATTTTACATTTCGATGTTATTTTCCTTTGAAGGCATTTTGATAGCATTGACTTGTTGGAAATATCTTAACATTTTGTTTAATGGAAGTCTTTTTGTCGTAATTATGTTATTAATTTTATTTTGTGTGAAGAATGGGATATGTGTCTCAGATGCTAGATATTTTTCTCTTTTAATTAGAACTTTGAAGGATAAAAACAAAATGGATTATAATTTAGAGGACTTAATCATTTTATTCAATTCTCATAAAACTTCCCCTCGTGCTTATTTTCTAATGTTCGGAATAATGAAAAATCATGCGAAAAATTGCAAAAGCAAAAAGTGCAAATTCACAATGAAGAAAATGAGTAAATTTGAAAACATCGGACTCGAGGATCAGGAAATCCAAATTGAGGGGTTCATTTTCCTAAGGTTTCAAGATTTAATCGATCAACAAAAAAAAGAAAGCAATTGTGAATATCTCATCTTAAAATTCGTCTCATATTTGATCCATTCGAATTTCAGTCCTAAAAAAGCCTATTTTGAAGTTCAAAAACTTTCCATAACATTCAAGAATTTCTCATTTTATGGTCGATTAGTCTTTGATTTACTCAACCACAATTTGCAAATAAAAATCGATGAAATTGATAGAGAACGGCAATTAACAAGAACCAAATTCGATCAAAATGGAAATTTAGAAATCAAGGAATTCTTTGCAATATCGAAACAAAAGGAAACTCTTGAAGCTGGGATGATACAATTATTAAAAGCGAAAATTGCCTTATGGGAAAAATACAAAAACGGGTTTCAAAGCTATGAAGAAGCAATCAAATTTTTAAACACTTTCTCTTCAAAAGCTCTCACATATAAAAAGAAATTAGAAAGATATTTCAAAATTGCAAAAGATAATGTCATAATTTACAAATTTTCCTCCATATATAATTGTGTCATTTTAAATAGACTTATTGATGCAACGAAAGAAGAAGATGAGATAGAAAACATAAAAAAACGATATATCAGAGCTGATAATGATGAATTAACTCCCATAATTTTCTTCCAAGATAATTTCACGACTTGTGAAGCCAGTTTCCTTAATTATAAAGGCGAAATTTTAGAATCATCGAAAACAGCGAAATTCGCGAAATTTTTCAATTATAATATGGAAGAAACCAAATTAATCAAAAATATTGAAAGTCTCATGCCTGAAATGATCGCGAAAAACCATTCAAATTTTATTTATTATGGTTTAAATCGTCCAAGAAAAGAACTCATAGCCAAAACTAATCAATTTGTGAGTTATGCATTAGATAAAAACGAATGCATTTTCCCAATCAAGATCTTTCTCTCTCATAGTTTTAATCATGACAATGATTTTGTAATGCATGCGGCATTGATTAAATTGGATCTGAAGGGTATTCCTTGTTTATTATTTGATTCCAATGGGGAAATTCTGGGAGTAACAAAGGAACTCCTTGCGAAATTTAAAGAAGAAATCAAGGAAATTACTGTTGGAGGTCTTCTTCATTTGAATGTTTACAATTTATTGCCCCAACTCAAAGAACATTTAAAAACGAATAAAATGTTTGAGGATAAATCGAATTTAGAATTTCGCAATTTGACAGGAAAATTAAGTATTTTCCATAATTTGTTGGACATCATCGAGCTCATAAAATATAGAAAATCTCAAATTGCTCTCTTATTAGAATCGAAAAAAGGTGTTCCATCTTCAGGAAGAAGCATGTATTCTTCGAAAACTGTTATTTCATCTGCCACCAAAAATTCGAAAAATATTAAAGATATCACGAGTGATGCAAATCTCCGAGTTTCCAAATATCTGAATAAATGGCAAGAGACCTCCACCCATACCACTATAATAAGCGATCTCCGATCCTTACAAAACGTTTTTTTAGAAGATTCATGCACTAATAGAACTGGAGATAAACCTGAAGATCTCATTAAATTTGTTACCTTAAATATTAAATATATCGAGGATTTGTCTTTATTGGAGGAAGAAAAAAACCAAAATGAAGAAGAAAAAAACCAAAACGAAGAAAAACTCGCATTGGAAGCAAAAATTGCGAATTCAGATATTCAATCTTTAAAAATGCCTGGAGATAATAAAGCTGAATTTAAAGTGGAATTTGATAGATTGTTCTATTCAAAATCTGAAGTGGAAGTGGATCGATCTCTTCAAATGTCTCAAATGTCTATAAGTGTGAAGGATAATTTGGAAAAACGAATCATAGAAATCAATAATATGGACCAAATGAAAAATGAACCCTTGAAAATGACGGAAAACAGTAAAATAGAAGAGAAAAATGATGATTCCAAAAAAATAATGGAAACACTGACCTTCGAAAAACAAAGATCTAAAATTTTATCTGAAGATCTGAAAAAGGAAAAACTCAGTTTCGACTCTTCTTCTTCAAAAGAAAAGGAAAGAGAAAGAAAAAAATTGGAAACTCTGAAAGGAATCACCACTGACCAAGGCCCCTTAGAAAACAAAGAAGAAAATTCTCTAATCGCCTCATCTCGAAACACTTCGAAAAGAAGCTATGCCATCATTAATATGGTCGATGTGATCCTATTTAAATATCCAAAATCAATTAGAAACATCGGTTTTTTGTTCTTATTCCAAATAATTTTGATTTTTGCCTTTTGCATCACAGTATTCGTTCTTAGCACTGATTATATCAATAGTTATTATATGCCTTTGCAAGCAGCTGCCATTGAACAAAGCGAGACCAACTCTGATTTTTTTTTCTTTGCAGGCATTTTCAATGAATATGAATATCTTTATCGTGGATTAGAAAGCATGACTGCATTCCAACTATCTTCTTTTAATGTATTGTTGAAACTTTCAGAAACTGAAGCATTTCAATTATTGGATACCGAAAGGGAAAAACCAGATCAATTTACATATCAACCATATTTGCAGACCTTGACTTTAACATATGTTGATTTTGAAACTTATAAACCTGAAACAATATTATTTAATGATATGAGTGACTTATTTTTATTATTAGTTCAATGGAATTATGAAAGGGAACTAGTAGTTCCACTTGATGTCCTTCATTGTATGGCAAGAAATATGGTCTATTATATACCTGCTGCTTCTAATGTCAGAGCCCAGATTCAAGATGAATTTCTCTCATCAAAAGATATCATTGGAATTCAAATTGTGACGATATTTGCGGTTTTGCTGAGTATAATAGTATTGGAGAAACTCATTGAATATGGTGTATATGTGAAATATATTGATAAAATCACGAAATTGGTGAATATTTTTCTTAGAATCAGCCAAAGAGAAGCGACGAATGAATTTTATCTTTCGAAACAAATTTTAGATCTTTTAACTGATTCCAATAGCTCCTATCAAAATGAATATTTTCCTGATAAATGCACTAACAAAAAGGTTTATGATGAATTATTAGAAGGCGATAATTTGAATAAATCAAAATTACAAAAGAAAAACGCAAAAAAAAAGAAAGAATCTGGGAAAAAATTCTCCTTATTTAATTTACGACCAATTTCGAAAATGAAGCCGCTTGTTTTTTTGTTGATTTCGGTTTCTTTAATTCTTGGATATCTGGTGGGCAATTATATTTTTTGGACTTCTACTAATTCTAGCATTTCCCAATTAATTTCAATAAATAACATGTTCAACAATTTATATATATATAGTACAACCGTCATGGTAGTGAATAATCTAATGATTAGAGAAGTTGGACCAGTAGAAAGAGATCCATTATGGGAAGCGTCAGGAGATCCTTTGCAAAATCATGTTAATAGATTGAATTTTTTTTATTCTCAGAAAATGAGTTTATTAACAAGTTTGCAACAATATACTATTGATTTACCAAATTATGCACTTCCAGCACAATCTGTGATAAACGATCCGAATTATGATGAATTATTACATGGAAGTGCATGTGATGCTCTTTATGAAAAACAAAGATTAGACCTTGAAATGTATACGTTTTGTCAAACCGATTTTTCAGGGTCTTTTACAAAAGGAATTCTGAATTATATGAATGAGTATATTCAAGTTCTGACGGATCAAAATGATATTACATTCATTCCAACAACTCAAGCCGAAATTGATGCTCAATTAGTGCAACTTGAGATATATTATAATGATATTACAACAGGAACATTGCCTATATCTGTCTATGTAATTACTAGAGGATTAATATTATTTTATGATTATATTTCAACATATTATGAAGATGTGTTAAATCAACAATTGGCTAATATGAATATAATGCTTTGGACCACTTGCGTTCTTTGTATGATTATTATGAGTGTTTTTTGTTATCTTATGTTAAGATATATGAGAACGATTTATTTTAGGACTGCTTTCATTTTGGGGTTAATTCCACATGAGAAGTTAGTTAATGATGAACAAACGATTTATTTAATAAAACAATTCTGGAAGGAAAATAACTAATATTTTAATATAATTTGATAAACATATAAATCTCATATTGAAAAAAAATTATTGAAATAACTTTATATCTCTAAAAAAAAAAAATGGTATTTTTTTTTTCAAAGCGTATCTTTATTTTCGAATTTTTAAAAAATCATATCAAAGAAATTCAATTTCGAATAAAAAAATCATAACTCAAACAAAAAAAAACTCAAAATTCAACCTAAAATATATCTAATGTCTTCCAAATTCTGTTTCTTCCTCTCTTCCTGCTTATAAATAACGCTTTTTATTAATTGTCTCTTCTTCTCTTGAACCTCGAGCATCTTTTCTTCCACTGTATCCTGGCAAATGAACCTCACGACCTGCACTTTTTTAGTTTGTCCTATCCTATGAACTCTTTCAATGGCCTGATCCTCAACAGCTGGATTCCACCAAGGGTCCATTAAAAAGATGTTATTCGCAGCCACCAAATTGAGTCCCACCGAACCAGCCTGCAAAGAAACTATTAAACAAACTACTTCTGGATCATTTGCGAAATCTTTCAATGCCTTGACCCTTTTGGCTTTATTGAATTTGCCTTCCAATCTCTTTTTTTACAAAATGTTTAAAATTATATTTAGTAAAAATGTTTAAAAGTATATTTAGTAAAAATTTGAATACTCGAAATCCGATTTTCTTCTGTTCCAAAGTCGCTTGAATATAATCTAACATCTTCAGAAATTGTGAGAAAATGACACATTTTTCTTTTCTTTCTTCGACCCCCTTCACATATTCAAACAGCTTATCAAGTTTCGAACTTGTTGCGAATTGACCTTCATTTTTCGCTTCATTTTCCTCCTGATTATTAGAATATTGTCCGACCTGCAAAATGTCCCCAGGAGCCAAAGGTTGTCTACATAAAGGACATTGTTTTTTCTCTTTCACCATTTTCTCAAAACAGATGAAACAAAGAACATGCCCACATTTCGACACACAAGGGTCATTATTTTCCTCCAAACAAATCGCACAACAAGAATATTGCCCATTCCGAATTTCACAAATGACTTTCTCCATATATGTGGCATTATTTAAGGCTGAAAGTTCCATTGGCTCACCAAATCTATCTAATAAAGCTTCCTTAAAGAAGATTTTGATCGCTTTATCTAGCGAAGCATCATCTTTCAAATCTTCTGAGGTAAAAACCAATCCAGGATGATCACAAATTTGTCTTAATCTCACCAGGATTTGGAAAATATGCGTATATCTATGAAGTCCAGCTTCTTCATTCTTCAAGATATTTTGAACCGTTTGCTTGCTGCCGGTATGAACTTTGCTATAAAGGCTTCTTTCGAATTTGTTCATTTTCACCAGACAAATTTCAATTGTTTTCTCAGGCAATTCGAGAATTTGTGTGCCATTGCTATAAGTCGATTTCTTCGTTCTTCTCAATAAAAGAGAATTGAGGATTTGATTCAAGATGCCAAAGGCTTCATTATTATCAGTGAATTTATTGATATAGGTGTTCCACCAGAAATATTCTCCAAAAACCTCGATCCTTAAAAACAGCAAAAGGCTAAAAAGATCATCTAATTTATTCTGGATGGGAGTTCCAGAAAGGCACCATCTGAATTTCGCATATAAAGCACAAGCGGCCTTACATCTTCTCGTGGTTCTGGATTTGATATTTTGAGATTCATCTAATATCACTCTCAACCATACATGTTGATATAAAGCTGAATCATTGCCTTTAAGAAGCTTCAGATATTCCTGGGCTAAAATGTCATAAGTAGTCATTACCACCTCATATTCCTGAAGATCAGCTGCTCTACGACCTCTGTTATAAAACTCATAGACTTTCATAGAACCTGGCCTTGAATGCTTATTGATCTCAGTTTTCCATTGCTCGAGAACTGATAAGGGAACCACTATTAAAGACCCACCTCTTTTCAAAGGTTTTTTAGGTTTTTTATTAGAACTATTGGTATGAGAAACAGCCTGATTATTATTTGATTTTTGAGAAATTGGTTGATTGTCCTGAGAATTTTGAGTATTTTGAGTGTTTTCAAGAGTATTTTGAGTGTTTTGAACAGTATTTTGAGTGTTTTGGCTTTGTGATTTCATCATAGTGTTGGCTGAGCCTATGATCTTCGAGCTGATAAGTCCATTCATATTATCAAAATCCTCTTTCTTCTCAGAATTCTGAGTGCCAAGTTCCTCTTGATCTTCATTATCAAATCCAGCAACTCTATATTTCTCCAAATCCGCATCTTCTTCCATGTTCCATTTGCTAATATGCATCAAAGCTAGAGTCATCACAGTCTTCCCCAAACCCATCTCATCAGCCAAAATTCCGCCTAAACAATGCTTTTGTTTCGGCAATTCTGTGGTCGCGAAGCCTGTGAAAGCATTAAAATAGAATTTCCATCCATCCATCAATATAATTTCTTCATATAAAGGATTCAGTTCTCTTTTTTGTTCATTATAATGCCTATAAAGCTCCTTATCATTCAAACATCTTTCTCTATATAACATCCAAGATAAAGCCTGTTTTTGATAATCATGCAGAGTCGTGGACATAGTTGGTGGATTCGCATAGGTTTGGAAATCGTTGGAATCTGTGATTTGAAGAAAATCATTCATTTTGTTGTTTTTCTCAGCCACATCGCCTTTTTCTTTTTCTTTCTCTTTGTTTTTCCCTTGAAAATCATCATCATCTATTTCTTCTTCTTTTTCTTCATTATGTTCTGATGAAAAGCTCGAATTTTCAGCTTCTTCTTCTTCCTTTTTCTCAGGTTTTTTCTTCATTTCTAATATATTGATTCGCTCAGCCACTGTCATATCCTCACCTTTCTTCTCTTCTTCATAATCATAATATCCTTTCAATTCCTTAGTCTTCAATTCAGGCAAAGTCACATATCTTCCAACATTCAATCTCTCATCCAAAGGCCGATCCAAACCAATCCAATCCATAGTCCCATATTTCTTGATTCGCAAACTATCAAGCAAACTGGTCTTTTTCCTCAATTTTATCAAAGAAGGAATCAATCGCTTCAAATTCAACCAATCAAATAAAACCACTAAAGACTCTTTAGCCAAACGGCCTATTTCTTTATTTTTGAGCTTGGCCTCTTCAACTTGAACATTGATCTTTTTGAGGCTTTTTTTGTTCTTTTTATTGCTTGAGAAGAAATCCTCATCTTCCTTTTCTTCTTTTTGTTCATCTTGAGGATTATTTTCTGGGTTTTCTGGGTTTTCTGGGTTCTCTTGATTGGGATCATTTCTAAGCCAATGCTTCTTCAAAGCCACATTTATTGGATTGATGATGAATTCATCGCGAAGGAAAATATCCAAGGTAATAATCAAAAACTCGGGTTTTTGAATCCCATAAAATTGGGTTTGGATCTTTAAATTTGGGTCTCTTAGGCATTGCATTTCCAATTCATAGGCGTCATTTTGTGCCACGGTTGCTTTGACTTCAATATAATTATAATAGAGCAAAAACGGCCAGATTTCATTATATTTATGAGTCAAGCCAATGTTAATAGTCTTGATAGGGTTGATTTTAGCAGAGATTGAGCTATAAAAATGAGGATAAATCCTATAGACCCATTTATTCGGTTCGTTTTCGAAATGTTTGGGCTTATGGATGGTTCCAATGATATCTCCTCGATTGACTTTCATTTCAACTTCTAATCCAGTCCTTATTTCGCAAAAGTTGACATGTTGATATTGGTTGATATTCTCTTTGATGGTGAGAGAACCGAGATATTTGGGCCAAGTTTCTCTATAATCATCGAATTTCTGGACAATATAGGAATTCTTCTTCATGACTTCACTATAAGCTCTTTTCAGGTTTCTCCCAAAAATGGAGACGCATTTATCCTTTTCTTCCTTTGGCTTTGTGGGTTCCATAGTGTTTTCTGGAGCTGATCTTTTCAAAGTGGCCTTTTTTCTTGAAGGTGGATTGATTGGCATTTGAGCTGGTTGGATCGGTTGTGAGGATAATGCGAACTCAGGGACTCTATTAGCCTCTTGATTTTGTCCTTGTTGCCAATAAGCCAATCTGTAGTGATTGGCTGAAGATGCTGCCATTTGGTTATAATAGGCCATCAAAGAGGGGTCCATATATGGTTGTTGGCCCATTTGTTGATAATGAGAAGCCATTTGGACGAATTGATTATAAGGGTCCATATGTGCCATTTGTTGATGATTAGAAGCCATTTGTTGATGATTAGAAGCCATTTGGAGGGCTGATTGATCATTAGCAATAGGCCTTTGATTGGAAGGTTGATTGGGAATTTTATGGGAAGATGAGGTGGAAGGATGGAAGGATGGATCTGTAGCCAGGCTGGAATGCATAATAGACTCAGTGGCTGATTGACTTACCGCTTGGAGAATCGCTCGAACTGGCTTATGATGGGCACTTTTTGAAGCTTTGGTCGTCTTTTTGTGATTCATAGGTTTGAGTTTAAAAAAGAGTGGGGTTTTTGCTTCGAATTTTTAGAAATTAGAGAAAGGATCTTTTTTAGTTTGCTTCGTTTTTGATAGGAAAATCAAATAAATTTTTAGGAAATTCAAACGAAATCAATAAAATCCCTTTTTATTTATTTTATTTAAAGGTTTTTATGATTTTTATGGCAAAATTTCGGAATTTTCTCTGTTAAATATTTGCGAAAATCTCGATTTTCTTCAAATTCTGAGATTTCTTCAATTCCAAAGTCGCTTTTTCCGCGTTTTCCTTTGAAATTCTGGTCCTTTAAACAAACCAAATTCTTCTTTTATTAAGAAAAAAAACAATATAAAACTTCGTGAAATTTATCAGGATTTCTTCGATTTTCGGCAATTTCCTCAATTTTTCGACTTCTTCCAAGGTTTTATCTGTGATTTTCATATCCCTAAACAAAAAACCCTAATAAAAACCCATTTAAGCTCTCTAATTTTACATATAAAACTCCAAATTGACGATTTTAAGAGCTTCCAGATTCGCCACAGCTTCTAATAAAGCCTTCATCCCATAATCGCTAATCGCGCTATTTCTAATGTTTTATTGATAAAAAGCGTGATTTTTAGATAAATGAATACAAAGAGAAGTCCAATCTCAGGTTTTCGAGACTTTGATTGAAATTCATTAGACCTTTAGAGAAAAGCTCTATTCCTTCATCAGAAATGCCTCCAGAAACTGATCTTCTGGCTTGGGTTTTCGAGGCGCAATCTAAATCGAGCTTCTTGATTTTTTTCCCATTTTCAGCCATTTTCTTAAAGACTCGGCCTAGGATTTCTAATTCTTTATCCTGTCTTTCTGTTCTATGATTTTTCGATTTATTTAAAATAGAGGTTTGAGGTTTAATTATTATTACATGGGCAATGAAATCGAGACTTCCAGATCTTCATTGGGCAAGGCCTTATTTAAAAGGCTTTTCGTGGTTTCAGCCAAATTATCAACAGAAATCTTGAGAAATCTATTGAAAGCTTTAAGTCTTTTTTATTAGGACCTTATTCGATATTTCCTCATCATTGTTTTTAGTTAATTTCAACCCCCCGAATTCTTCTTCTTCTTCATTTCGGACCTCGAAAGTCGAGCCTTTTTTGAGGATCGCGTTTCTTCCTGTGAAATTTATTGAAATCTGAGGGTTTTTCACAGGACTTGGGGCTGTGGATAATGGATAATATAAATTTCTGAAGGAATTCATGAAGATGTTATTGATTTTCTTAATGAAATCTTCATTATTGAGCGAATTTTCTAATCTTGGGATATTTTGTAATAAGCTCTTGACTTTTTCATCCTTGAGGTTATTGAATTGAATAGCGACGATTCTAGCATTAAAAACCTCACTTACCATAGTTTCGAATTGTTTCGAAGTGAGGGTTTCTTTGTTTTTCGCGATTTTATCATAATGGATGAAAGGAGAAAGGATATTTTCATGGAATTGGGCATATTTCTGCGAATAAAAATCTGAGAAATCCTCATTGATTTCATTGAAGAATTTCTTCATTATCATCGAAAAAACCTCAATTCTTATATTTTCAAGTTCCGCCTTTATTCGCGAATTCAAATCCTCAAAGAATTTATCCAATTTCTCAGCTTCTTTCATTAATAAAGAATCGAGGCTTTGTTTCAAAAGGTCCCCAGCGTTAATAATGCTTTCCGAGACTAATTTATGGAATTCATCGTTTTCGTTTTGAAGTGTTTTTTTCAAATCTTCAGGCCTTTTGAAATAAATACTATGGGTTTTCGCATGATCAGGACTTTGTTCTTTGCAAAAAGAACAAAGCATTTTCGAATTTTCGCAGGAAGGAAACGAACAAATAGATTCGATAAAGCCTTGAGAATGTTTAGAACATTGGATTTTGCAGGAAAGGAGTTGGGAAATATCGAGTTTCGGGAAGCTGTTAGTTTTATTCATATTTTTTATTTATTGATTTATATTAAAAATTAATAGAAAGTAAAGGCTTATTTATATATGTACTATGTTTTTTCTATATAAATATATATAGAAAATAAGGAAATGTTTAGATAATTTTGATAAATTTCATGAGGTTTCTAAGGCTTTGCTAATAAAGTATTCAATTGTCTAATGACTTCATCCTTTTAAATATTATTGAATAATTACTAAAAACAAGGGTTTTTAATAGAAAATGAAATACCTTCTTTTGCAAAGCCTCTTTTACCTGATATTCCAATGAATTATAGCTTTTATAGAACTCTTCTTCTTTCTGAGCCATTTTCTGGATATAAGCCTCATTAAGACCTTCGATTTCTATATCATTTCTTAAAGAAATATTAGAAGAAATCCTTACTTTCTCTATAATTCCTGAGTTCAGACTCTAGATTCGCGATTTTATCATTCATAGCATGTTTTTCTAATGAATTTTCTTTAAAAACTGTGGTTTTCATTGATAAATCGCGGATTTTCAAGTTCAAAGCATCGATTTCCTTTAAAAAGCGAGTTCTTTCCTCAGGACTTTTGGATTCATATTGTTTTATTAGATCGATATCGCTTTCTGAATAATTTCTCTTATTTTCATTCATTTCCCTTAATAATCTCTCACAATTAAGGCTTAATTCCTTCTTATCATTCATCAATTTCCCTATAAAACTAAGAGATTTTCTCTATAAAAAGACTTAAAATCTAATGAAATACCTCTTATATTGTTCAATAACTCCTTGAATTTGAGCTTTTTGATCTCCGATTTCGACTTCGATCGTTTCTTTCCTAAGAAAAACATTAGAAAATGAGGTTTTTAACCCGGAATACATGTTTTTCCTTAATTCCGAATTCTCATATAAGGCAAAATCAAGCTTTTTCTTTAAATCATCGTTTTCATGCCTCAAAATCGTGTTTTCTCTTTGTAAAAAAGCCAGAGTTTTCTCAGATATATCGAGTTTTTCAGAGAAATCGAGCTTTTCAATGATATCTTCTCCATTCCTAAGGAAATCCTTAGTTTCCTGAAGGATTTTCTCAGCGAAACCTTCTTTTTTCTCCTCGATTTCATTGATATTTTCTATATTTTCTAAAGAAAAGGTTTAAAAATATAGGAATTTATTAAGAAAAAAGCCTGCCTATTTCTTTATTATTATCGAATTTCATGGTTTTCTTATTGTTTTTAGCTTTCTTGTTATAAGCCATATATGAATTATTAGCCAAAGTCTTATTATCGCCCATATTTCTAATATAATCCCTCTGTTGATTCATTATATTCATGTTATTTCTCAGCAAATTGTCCTTATTTTTCAAGGTTTTCATCGAATTTTCAGGCTTTTCTGGCCTATTTAAAATCAAAGACTTCGATTTTAGATGTTGGCTTTTAATTAAGGGATTTGATGCCTTTAAGACTCGCTTTTAATGAGGAAATTAAAGGAAAAAAGGCTTTGAAATTATAAGGACTTTTATCTTGAAGAAGAAGTTCTTATGATGTTGATCGAAATTCTCTTTAAATGAGGAAATCGAGGTTTGGACTAGGCGAGGGTCCATAATAAGAAATCAAGGCTTTCGATATTGGGTCGGTTAAAACTCTGAATTTAATCAAAAAGTGTGTTTTTTTAAGGAATTTAAAAGCGAAAAAGCGAAATCCTCCAAAAAAAATCCTAAAAAACATCTAAAAAACCTAAAAAAACCTAGCTTTTTTCTAATAAAAAGAGCTTTTTCCTTCAAAAAGCATTTCATATGATGAAAAAAAACATATAAAAAATCCATATTATTATTATATCATAATGTATCATAATGTAATTTCTTCTAATATAGCGGATATCAGGCCAAATATTAAACCTTCATAGGATTCCTTCTTTTCATAATGCCTGAACAATCGATAATTCCTAAAATTGGTCTATTTCCATTAATTTTATCTAAGCTGATAATGGCTTTTTCAGCCTTTCTTCT
>Ga0302186_10002581_pt1 | contig 13807 bp, 6 predicted proteins | sample II_Bog_E1_2_FD_198782 | JGI IMG/M metagenome (GOLD analysis project Ga0302186, IMG submission 198782) | Peat permafrost microbial communities from Stordalen Mire near Abisko, Sweden - II_Bog_E1_1 | ecosystem: Environmental > Terrestrial > Soil > Wetlands > Peat | place: Sweden: Abisko, Stordalen... | reverse complement strand
ATTTGCTATTAGTTAAAATAAATTCAATTCGATCATATTTGGATGAATTCATTTCCATGTCCATCAAAAGTATGCTTCTTTACCTTAGAACCATTTTCCAATTTCATTTTATTCCCATGGCTTTTCACAAATAGTTCATCCACAAGACTTTTATTCAACATAATTTGGTTTCCATGAGATCTGATTTACATTTTTAAGATAATGCATTCGACTAAGGTAACTGTATTTTGATGAGCTTCAATTAATATCTCATCAACAATGCAGTTGGTTAAAAGTACTTTGTTTCCATGTGCTGATTTCGTGAAATGAAACAAAGGAATATGAAGTCTATCATATTGCTAATTTTTTAGATTGTTTGCAGCTATAAGCTTAATTTCTTAGCTTATTTTATTTACCTTCGGTTCCGTTTTCCTTAAAAGCAATAGTTATTGACACCATTAGATATACGCGAGAAACTAAGATGCCCTTTCGCTTCCTTAAATAATTCCTCTTAGAATGTCCGGAGAAAGAGAAAACAAAGCAGATGGAGCTATCTTATGTCTGTCAAGTTTTTATTTGATGTTTGCAAAATCCGATATTCCTAAAGACAATCGCATCATATCAGACTATTTCGACTATATCTCCATGCTATTGTATTGTTTAAGATTAATTATTCAAAGTTAAAATACATTTTGAAGCATTTTATTTTTCATTAACTCAGTTCTTTTTCTATATTTATCTTTCCTTAGTGTATTTAGTTGATCTGGAAGAGAATTCCTTTATCTTTCTTTGATAATATTGCTGAATTATTTCCGAATAGGGAATTAATCTAAAATAATCAATGTCAATAGAAAATCTCTCCCTGAGATAAAATGATAGAACAGATGGAACTAAATATTCCTTCATCAAAACAAATATATATATAAAAAAAATTCAATTAATTAGATTTGACAAACTACTTGTTTAATTAACTTAAAATGACTCAATTAACTCCCTGACAATAGTAACTTCTTGAACATTAGTTCACTACACTCTCAATTTGCTATAATCTGATATGAAGATGCCAAATTAGTAAGCAACCTATTTACTTTTGAATATTGTACTATCAATTAGGAGATAGTCTTATTAAATATAAAACTAGATCATCAAAAAATTATGTAAAATATTTAATAAGCCCTGGCGTCGTTTCTTGCTGATGAAGTTATACGTTTGAATCGGGCACATTTGAAGCTTTCCACCTTTTGCACATTTGTAGAAGGTTGTTGCTTGCAAAATATTAAAATTATCCAACTTGGTGGAAACAATCTCCAAAACCAAGGATTTATTCTGTTAACTTCTTTTCAGTGGTCTTGGCTGTCGTAGCTCTATTTATGGACTAATAATATTGACTCATTGTAAAACGTTCAATTTAACAATATTTCCACTTTAGCTAAACTTTAACTTGACAATAACAAACTCAAAAAACTAACAGATTAATTTTTTGTGCTTTGCCATCTTAAAGAACTGTTCTTAAGACATAATTTGTTTTAAACAATAGATATTCGCTTGAAGTCGATGAAACAACTAGTAAAAATTTGGATGTATCGAAATGATCTGAATGACATTGATAAAAGTAAAATTTAAAAAGAGTTCGCTCGAGAGAGTAAATCAATAGTATTAGGCTTGAGGGAACTGTGATGCTCTATATTGTATCATCATTTCTATTTTTGTCATTTATTTTATTATTAAGAATATATTTTTTTTATACATAATTTAAGATTTAGAGATTGCTCCTATGATTTATCACTCGTATATCGCTTCAAGATCTTATAACATTTTATCATCATCCATTTTTGGCGGCTACTTCGAATTCTTCATTCAAAATTAACTGCTTTTATTTCGCTTAAATTACGGAAATTATGTTGTAAAGAGTAAATATTTAATACATTATTTTTCATAATCATTTCATTCGGATTGAATATTTGTTTGGCATTATTTGTTGCATACACCATTCCAAATGATGCATTGATTTCTTTCGCAGCACGGAGTTGATGATGTTGGGCATGCCGTACATTGAGAAGGGCAATTGGCAGCTTGAATAATTGATATGATGAGCAATAACAGGAATATCTCTAGTATTTTCATAGTTGCTATTGTTTCTTAGGTGATAGGAATTATTATAAGGTAAATAATAATAAATATTCTTTTACAATTTGCTAATTAAATTTGAATTGTATATTTATCTTTTCTGGTTATCATCTAAAACATCTTTTAGCCAATTAAACTTTTAATTTTTACTTAGTTAATTAATTGTATAAATCTGAAAATGAAGGAGTCTTCTCTTAAGATAAAATTTAATTGTTTTAAATTAATATATTTTAAGACTTACTTTAGATCTATCTTCTTATAATTTAAAAGAATCTTTTAACAACTTACTATTTTAATGTACAATAATTAGTGATCACACATCAAAGGAAAATCATTTTTTAATTTGGCCAAAGCAAATAATAATAATTTAGAAAGGAAACATTCAAGAGATAACGATTTCGGTCATTAAAGTCCTAATATCATAGAGATATCTAGTCTAATTGTGAAGAAGATAGAATTCTTTATCATGATTGAAAAACCAATTAACACTTTAAAGGAATAATATCTTTTGCAACTCGACTTTAAAATGTCTTTAAAAGATCATTTGATAATTATTTCATCCAGCAAATCTTTGAGTTTATTCCATTTCGAGAAGCTATTAATATATTATTAGAGTTTTGAAATATAAATGAATGTTTTTCTTTTAGAGTATTTTTAATATAAGATCACTAAGCTACTAAATATTAAGTAAAAAACAAATAACTATATCAAATAATCATTCGAAATATATCCTAACATTTTTATTTTTTCCTAATAATGAAATTCCGATATTTTTATAAAGCATGTATGGGTAACATTAACAGCACCAACATGAACAGGACCAACATCCAATCCTCTCCTTCTCGCATTTAAAGCAACAAAATTTGCAGCAATCCTTGAACCATTCTTTAACATACTTGAAGTACATTTTAATTGTAAAAGAAAGATAAAGGCAAAGAATTCCGGCCAAGCCAAAGCAATAACTTATTTTAGGGCTAAGATCAATAAAAAAAGGCACTAATATTATGAGAATTCCGACAATAAAGAGTACAATTTTTAGTAGGAGCCTTAATACTTACTTAAATTCATAACAAGTGCAAGGAAGAGATCTCTTCCTCCAGATACATTTTCTTTTATCCTCGACTTTTATATAATCTAATGTAAATATTTATGTGCAAATGTCACACTTTCTCTCCTATTTAAATTTGTTTGTTCTTTTCAAGCATTACCAATGGATATATGAATGATCAGCCTTGCATTGACAAGGCAGTTCAATTAATTGTTTGAGTTCAGATGTCCAACAAACTCTGCATCTCTTTATTTCTTCAAGTTAGATAATAGAATGTGATGTGTCTAATGCTTCCATCTATACTTATTTAAGACCTTAAATATTGAATAGTTATATAACAATGTAAAAAGAAATATCTTCGAGCTAAATTCAAGTTCATATTATAGCATCCTTTTTATTTCTATTTTCCATCTTCCTGGATGAAAAAAACAAATCGGATCTTTATTAATTAATTTTATTGGACAATTAATACTAAAAAAATTATGCAATTCTTTAATTTGTATTTAATTTTTTTTTACTCGTTAAATTCAGTTAAATAGTTAAATGCTAATGGAAAGAATAAATTTTATATTTTATATTTTATATTGAAAGTAAAATTTATGGGCTTTTTATGTTTGTTTCTAACATTTATAGTTCAAGGCATAGGTTCGCTCGTTTTGAAAATGTTAAGTATTGAATTTTTTTACTTCGGCTTCATCATAGTTTTCATTTTCCATGCTCAATATAAGATATTTTTTGATGAAATAGTACGATTGAATATATAGATATCTTAAATTTATCTTATAGATCAAAAGAGGATTAATAAATACATTTTGATATTTTAATGTTGATCCAACCTCTTCTCGAGAAGTAAAATATTCAATATTTATCAAAAAGGATAAACATTTTTTAATTTAATTACGTAAATATTCGATCTATTTTGAGTCTCCAAATAATCAAGATACTATGCATTAGGCAATATAACTAGGGCAATGGGAAAAATAAGGATTTTATTCTCGTCCAAAAATCCAACGATCCAAATTGTCATAAAAATATCGCATGCGTAGGGCAAATATTCTTTTCAATAAATTAGTCTTATAGCTGATGCTTAATACAGTAGATTCGCCCCTCTTCAGCGAAACCTCTGTGAACGGAATTCTGGTCGGGTCATCAATTTTGTTCCAAATAATGTAATAAGAATCGGCTTGCCATGAAATAGTAAAGTCGTTGAGAGCAACCATAGTCTAAGTAAGATAATATTTACAAGATTAATTCGATAGTCGCCTTAACTAATCCATGAATCTTTGTTTAGTTTTACCTCCCATGTTTATCGGGAAAAATAAAAGAGAGCATCTGAAGAGTCGGCATGAATGGTTAATTCTTGTCTAAGCTGATTAGAAGATGCAAGACTTAAAAGGCCAAACAAAATGAAGAGAGATGTCAAGAGTCTTTGGTGCTCCATATAAAACATATTATATAAGTTATAAGATTATGGTTTTAAAAAAGTATTATAAGATTTTACGAAGATTCATTTACTAGCTTTTCTATCTTTTGTCTCTATTTACAAAACAGTTTCTGAATATATATTAAATATATTGGGGTTACTTTGTGCTTTCCACATTGTTGGGCACCATTTGAATTGGATTAGATGGCTTTTTAAAATATAGCTTTCCATCTTTCAATATTGCTGAGTTTTCTAAAATTAAGTGGGGTTTTACTTTCTTTAATTTAATTACAAATTAATCTTCAAAGTTTAAACTATCAATATAATAATTTTTGTTTTCTTACAATATGCAATTCTTTGAAAATTCATATCTCAGTCTTATATTCTTGTGTGGTAAATATACGATTTTTTAATTTTTAGTTTCCTTAGTAATTATTGAATATGATATAAACATTTAAATATAAGTACGAAAATCATTATGTTATTGCAGCAGGTTTTAGCTCCAAACTACTTTTATGCTAAGTGGCGACTTTAACTTTGCTTTTTGCTTCAATAAATTGGCATTAATTCCAATAAAAATATGTGATAATTATGCATGGCAAAGTTATCACAAACTGAAGGACACTAAAGGCAGTCATATAACTAATCAAAACTTGAAGTGGTCCAATGAGATGCCATCCAGGCATACTTGACATTGATTGAACTTATTTATACCAAGTAGTGACCCCTAGTGATGATGCAGTTGCTAAAGCAAAGTTATATGCAAAAACAAAGATGCTACTCAATACCAATATTCTTAAGGTTGTGCTTTTAAGGCTAATTAGAAATTTTTCATCCAATAATACAAAAAGGGAAAATGCAGAATATATAAATGTAAATATTCCACACATAACCAGATAGCCCACTGATGGCTGATTAACTTGCTTGCAAAATGTATCCAACTTATATGTAATGTAATCTGGATTATCGCAATCATTGTAAACGCCTGTGACTAAATAATATATGATTTACGACCAAAAGTGATGACTGACATGGCCGCAATAAGACAATTCGTCACAATAAAAGCGATAAGCTTGGTCTTTTCTTCTGCCTGAGCAATGATAGGTATCTGAAACATTTTTTACAACTTAAAAAATTATAAATATAAGATTTAATAGTCTATTTAAAGTAATAAATACACTTTAACTATAAATTAATATTTGATAGACTAAATAATAATTATGAAAAACTAATTTGGGTAAGATGACTTTTTAAAATTGTGTTACGAAGAAGTTTTGAATGTCAATCTTATATCAATCCAATATTCGCATTCTCATCAAAAAATTACACGAATAAATAAAAAATAAATAGCCTCACTGAGTAAAAATCAAAGATTATAAAAGTAGAAAGACATCTGCAGAACGTTCATATTCTGATTCCTTGCCCAATGGAGTAATTAATAGAGAAATGAAACTGAATAGTATCACAGGATAACTTAATTTAATAATAATGCAAACAAAAGATAGTATAAACTGATTATTTTAATTGCTTTTATCAACCATTTCGTTTTTTCAAATACGCGATTAGCAAGGGATGCTGATATATTATGTTTTTACCGCATTTCTCTTTAAACTTATTCACAATACCATCTCCAATCATTATTTTCACTGAATTAGCCTTTTATGTTTAAAACGGTTCAGGTTGCCTCAAACGTAAAGGTTATCTTCTGCAAAAATGGCATTTGGTTTTGTCAACACAGCTGTCACAAATATTCTGACCGCAACAGGCTTGCCAGATATTGAATCCAAATTTGTGCAAACAAATAATGCACTATAGCTCATTGATTTTCCTTTCAAAACACCCGTACTTATTAAAAATAATTTGGTTAATTAGTAAAAATTCATCACCTATTTCAAACTACCTCAAAACCATTTGTTATAGGGTAACTCCGATTTCTTGAGAAAATTAGTAAAGTGGGACAGATTCATAGCCATTTGAATCCACACCAAGTACTTCAAGATGATTAAATTTTTCCCCATTGTTACTGATGCATTCTTTGACTTCAAATAAAATATTGAATCTTTTAGCTAATTTCTTGAGAGTCTATTTTTCTTATTCCTTGTTCTTGATAGGCTCATATATCCAATAAATTTTCTATTTTCCCGTATATAGAAAAAGAGGTAAGGGGGATCTTTTAAATTCTTGCATTAATGAAGAAGCATATTCTTTTGCTTGTTCCATCTCCTTCATGACTGATTAAGAATTTACTATCGGATATTACAATTAATTTTTTTAATAGATAAAATTTGGAGTCAATTAAATTATAATGTTCAAATTTGAATTTTATATATATATTGAAAAGTAGTTGATATTCAAATATTAATGATGTTTATGAATTTATTGAACTGTTGTTGCTAGCAACGACTTCTTTCTTTTGAATAAAATCATTTATATTTATACCTATAAAATATCATTATCTTCAATAAAAATCATATTATCAACTACTTTACCATATAAATATATAGCTATATAGTCAAGTTTCAAACAAAATAAAATAAATCACATAACTTTTTCCTCCATTCCTATCGATTGGTTTAGCTCTGTAATTGAAAGCTCAGTGTTTATTTTGCGCCTCCTTCTTGCGGACTGCTCGATAGAATTCTCTTCGGTTTGGGTTCTCCTGCCTTATTACTTAAATTTAATATATTGCACCAGCTTGAAAACTAACCAGGAAAGGCACAAGGCTATCGTCAGGAATGTCCAAGCCCAACATAAATAAGTCACTGGGTTTTCCATGTTATTATTGCTTTTTGCTTATAAATAAGAAACTCTTGAAGCTAAATCACTAATTAAAGTCTTAAGAATAATATCTTGGTTAAATAATTGGGGAAGTGTTTAATTATGTAGCCACAATTTATTTGTAAAGTTCATATTATCGAATACTTCATAAACTCCATTAACATCCAATCCGAAAATCATGCTGAAGTTTGGGCAAGGCGTAAAATTAGGTTGTTATTGAAGGCGCCGATTAGGAGAATAACAATTTTGAATACAGGCTGGAATGTTTTGGATCTTGTTCCACGAAACAAATGTATTCCCCCAGCTTTGACAATTTTGATAAACCCCGGCGCAGGATTTGCTGATAATGTCAAAAAACCGAGTCCCCCTGAACTAGCAAGACAACAGAGGTACGTTGCAGTTCGGATAGAAAAGATTAAGTTGCCAATGAGTATGCTGGTTTTCATTCTTGTGACTCTATATTATATAAGGATAAGATTAGGCGCATAATAAAAATAGTTTATGTATCTGTCATTATTTAAGAAAATTTAGAATTATATTTTAAAATGGCCAACTACTTTGGTTTCTTTTGTCGATTATTTAACTTTATTAAAGAAAGATTAAATAATTTCATTTAGATAATTTTTAGCCCATTACTCAATATAAATCCTCACATTTATGAATTATTTACCTTATTTTCGATTTCTATAATTTTTCTTATTATTTTTATTATCTTTTATTTATAAATACATCTTCAACCATCTTTATAAATAATCTTTCCCTAAACTAATCCCATTTCCTTTTAAATTATAAACAAATATTATGTTTGCAATGCAAGCGAATTATATTCATCCTCTTCAAAGAACTTTTGGCTTAAAGAGGCTATTTTTCAAAAAAAATACGGAAATTAACCTAAATTATTATTTTATAGTTTAATCACACCATTTCTAAATCGAGCAAATAAATAAATGATCCAACTCAACAACATGCAATAAATGATAGTAACATTATTAATTATAAATAAACTGAAAAATTATCCTGATTATTTAGAATTAATGGCAATTTATATCGTTTATATTGTAAAGTGATTATGTTAACTGAACTATAGTTTATTTCGTTATCTCTCAATACAAATCTTGGGCTTATAAAAAATACGAATTCTCATATTTTTATATTAAATTTTAAAACAATAATTGCCACAATTATCTTCTTCATTACGAAAAATGGCAATGGTTGGCTGTTAAAAATTAACTTTCAAACGAATTTTATGCTTTAAAATAAAATATTTTTATTTGTCTTTTTAAGATAATATTTTGCTTTATTAAACTTATGAAGTTCTAAATTGTATCATTATCTTTAAGGAAAAAATAATGTTATTCTCTTTTTTCAAGTGATTTACTAGAGAAATCTCCAATTTATAAAAAATAACATAAGATCACATAAAATGACTAAGACAGATTATCAATATTCCTATAAAAATATAATAATTTCCAAGAAACGGAAAAATTTCATAAGTTTCATAAAGATTATTATTGCCATTGCGAGGAAAATTAAGTAAAAAAATAGATTACAAATAATTATTCCAATATTTCAACATTTTATTCGAATCAATGTTTAAGAAGTGAGGAAATGAAGATGATCTTTTGTTTGGTTATTTTCATGTTTAAGCTTGATTATTTGAAGCAACTGAACAATTTTTATGTTTGTTTAATTTTGGGAAATGTTGACAATATCTCAATCAAGTTAAGAGTTTTTTAAAAAACAAATAATAAAATTTATAAATTTAATAAAAATAAGCATGACAATTTTTCTTATTATTTAAATAATCATATATTATATATGAAGATACAAGTTTATGATATCATTTTGGATTTTTTTTCACAAGTCCAAGTCTTTAGATATACAATATAAATGAGTTGAAGAAACTCTAATCAAGATGTAAATTTATGCAATGGATATTTTTCCTTTAATTTTAAAGCCGCATTTTTATAGAAAATAGATTGCTCAATATTATTTACTTTCGAATAAAGAAAACCCAAAGTCGATAAGGTTTCAGCACAAATTATAGCTTATTTTCCGAGTACTCTTTCCCTTATTTAAAGGCATTTCGTTAATTATTTAATCGCCATTTCGAATTCAAGTTAATAGCAATACATCGCTCCAATATTATTGTGGGTCGTTGCACAATCAATTGATTATTCTCCTAACACTTTTTCCTGTATTTAAAGACTTTTAATAAATTATTTAAGAGCCATTTTGAAATTAAATTGTGATTGAAGTAACATTCCAATGCTATTGTGAGTCTATGCACAGTTTATTGCGTATTTTCCTAAGGCTCTTTCCTGTATTTATAAGCATTTAATATATTATTTAAGAGCCATTAAGCAGTTACCCTGTTATTCATAAACTCCTCCAATGTTATTGTGAGTTGCTGCACAGGCTATTGCTTATTTTCCTATCACTTTTTCCTGTATTTAAAGGCATCTCATAAATTAATTAAAAGCCATTTCGTATTGACCATTTAATTTATAGACCATTCCAATGTTATTGTGAGTCAATGCACAGTCTATTGCTTATTTTCCTAAAACTCTTTCCTGTATTTAAAGACATCTGATGTATTATTTAAAAGCCAGATCGTGTTCACCTTGAGAATCATATACGATTCCAATGTTACTGTGGGTCAATGCACAGTTGATTACTTATTTTCCTAATATTTTTTCTTGTATTTATAGGCATATAATTAATTATTGAAGAGCGATTTTGTAATTTCCCTACGATTTATATAGCATCCCAATATTATTGTGAGTTCCTGCACAGTTGATTGCTTATTTCCCTAAAACTCTTTCCTGTATTTAAAGACATCTCATGAATTATGTCAGAGCCATGTTGTAGTTACCTCGAGACTGATACAACCCTCCAATGTTGTTGTGAGTCACCGCACAGTTGATAGATTATTTTCCTAACACTCTTTCCTGTATTTAAAGACATTTTATGAATTATTTAATAGACACTTCGTAGTTACCTTGCTATTTATACACCATTCCAATGTTATTGTGGCTCAATGCACAGTCTATTGCTTAATTTCCTAAAAATTTTTCCTGTATTTAGAGACATTTCATGTATTATTTAAGAGTCAATTCGTAGTTACCCTGCGATTTATATAGCATTCCAATATTATTGTGAGTTTTTGCGCATTGGATTGCGTATTATCCTAAAGCTCTTTCCTATATTTAAAGACATTTTCTGCCTTTTTTAAGAATTATTTGGTCGTTACTTTCTAATTTTCCTATTTTTTCTAATTTATCCATCACTTCAATGCTATTACGAAGTGTTGTACAGTTGATTTCTTTATTGTCTAACGATTTTTTCTGTATCTAAAGACATTTCATGTAATATTTAAGAGCCATTTCATAGTTGCCTTCTAATTTATATACCATTCCAATGTTGTGGTGAGTTCCTGCATAGTTGATTGTTTATATTCCTTACGATATTTTTTGTATTTAAAGGCATTTCATATACTAATTAATAGCCATTTTGTAATTACCTTGCTGACAATAAGCGGCTCCAATGGTATTATGAATAGTTGCGCAACTGATTGATTATTTTCCTAATACTCTTTCCCTTATTTAAAGGCATTTCATTTATTACTTTAGAGCAATTTAGTAGTTACCCTGTTATTGATATATATTTCCAATGCTATTATGTGTTTATCCTTCTTCTAATAACATTTAATTTTTAATTTATTCACTTATATCTTATTTACTCTTAATTTCTAATTGTTCTCTTATCTGATTTAAATATTCATTGAATTCAATCAGTGCTAGGTCATATTTTTTGATTTCTTTTAGGTATTCCCCATTGTTTTTATATTTTTTCATAAATATTTTTTCGTTATTCTTTTAATATTTTATTTCAGTCACTTACTTTCTGACTTTGTTAAATTAAATTTGTATTTATTGAAAAATTAATGATACTTTTTCGTCAAAGTTATGGATGTCTTCAAATTTAATTTTTTTCAAAAAATGTTGCAATTCTTCCTCGAGACTTTTAAATGATATTTCCTTAAATATCTCTTCCGTAATATCAGAGTTATAAGAAGTCAACTGATATTAGTGAGAATTAGTATTATTTACTTTAAAACATGAGACAACTTCCTTTAAATAATTGTCAGTTATTTATGAATTAATTATCTTTAACATTGTGAAAGGAGAGAAGAACTTTGATCTGATAATTTCATAGATTTTATGGGCAAATTGATTTTAGGCAACATCAAAGTCGATAACAAGTTGAAGTTAAGTAACTGTATTATTAATCAAAATTTTAAAGACAATATCTGACGTCCCAGTAGCCCCTCTAAGTCTATTATCCAATTCAACCAACTACCAATTTGATTTTTATATCTTTTCTTTCAGTTGTTGTGCACAGTAATTAATATCTGAGACTGTTTTGAATAAACACTTTGCCCTGAGCATATCGGAAACATTGAAGATAATGGGCTTAGATATTTTATTGTATATTTATTCCATTTGAAGATGATACAGTCTTTCTTATTCTTGCATAAAATTATAAATTGATTTAATTTTTGTATTCTCCTTTGAGTAATCGTGGAGAGAATATTTTTTAAACTCTTTACCCATCATTTTTTCCGTAACTCTGTCTATGGCTCTTTTATGAGTTTAATCCTTAATTTTTACTCCTACAGTAAAGTGAAATCCTTTTTATTTGCAAGTTTCTTCCACGAGGTCAACGAAAGCAGTGTAATTCTTTGAAGCTTATTTCGCTTGTTTTACTATAAATTTGATAAGAGCCTCTTTCTTTTTATTAGATTCATACTCATTCAAATTAATCGCATCGACTTCCTTCTTTTTTTTATCATTCACGTTTTCGTGAACTTTTATTTCTTCAGATTAACTTAACATGGGTGCTGGGGGATACTCTTTGCTAATTGCTTGTAGAGCATTCACAAATAATGCTTATATTTATTGAATTTATTTTCCCATCTTTTCTAAATTAAGGCAAGACAAATATAAGTAGTTTGACAAGAAAAAAAACGCCCTTAAGTCGTATTTACAGAGTTGTCGAGTTTTGCCTGCCACCTTGATAGTTTAGTCGAGGTCTAGATCAAATTTTAAATTTAGATAACAGTCCTCTTAATTTGTACCTTTGCTAAGGTAACTCATCACTCTCAGTGTATTTTTGTTTTGAAAAAATGCCTCATCCCACACTCTTCTTATTTTTTTTCCAAATGAGCTAAAAAATGCATTATTATTCTATTTTTTGGATAATCCCTTGAGACATTATTTCATATAGCTGAGAATTTGGGAGATGAAATTACGAAGTTGCTATTCTGTAAAACTGTATTTATCAAGCTATTCAAATATATTATTAAGCACCTACTGGCTTAAAAGATCATATATTTAGGGGTGATCATTAATTTATTTTTTAATTCCTTGAGCAAGCTATTTGTAGGTTTTGAAATCAACACCCATATGGCTTTGAGGCTAAGAATTAAAATTATCAGTCGTTTTTGCATTGTCTCTTAATTGCAATGATTTGCTGTTCTCTGAGTTACTTGAGATGCATGGGCCCATAATACTCTATTTTATTTTTAATTATGCAAGTAAGATCAATAACATTTTTATTTAAAAATCTAAATTTAAATGATCATTTAGTTTAGAATCATTTTATTTATTATTAGCTCTATCATTATTGTCATTCCTTTCCAACTGATTTGTTTAAATAACTCTCAAGGATAATATTCTTGGGATATTCTTGCTTGAAATATTTTACAATTTATACAAAACATGCCATTTTTCATTATACTAAAGACCCACACAATTGGTGAATCTTTTTTTATTTTATTTTGGCGAACTTCAAACTTTAAACTCACTAAATAATTTTAATTTCTCAATTTAATTTCTCAATGATAAAATAGCAATGCTGTCAAATGCTCAAAATCAATGAGATTGGTTTTAAACGTGAAAGGATCATCGGAGTGATATTCTTATAAATACTTTTATTGTTGTAATTGATAAGATTGCTTATGATAAATATGTTAAAGTTAAAAATATATTTTAGTCTAGTTTGAAAGCATTCACTAATAGTATGTTGTAGGTTGTAGGTAGACCATCTGTGACTGCAAATTTTACACTTAATTCGACTGATGAAACTTAAGAGGACATTTCTATTTTAATCCAATCCTGACACTATCAGAGAAGACGATAACCACTATTGGAATTCCAAATAGAGGAAAGTTCAACCAACAGATACACTTTAACCATTAGGAGTCTAACCATTTTTTTTTTATATAATACCTTTTTATAAATAATATTTGATGACTATCGGAATCGAACCGATATATAAATTTTATAATCGAAATCACATCCACTTAATCACTATCAGCCATCTTTCGCTAATAGTATTAAATGGCATATTCTAATAAATATTGAAATTATATGGATAATATTGTAAAA
>Ga0302186_10002579_pt1 | contig 13816 bp, 16 predicted proteins | sample II_Bog_E1_2_FD_198782 | JGI IMG/M metagenome (GOLD analysis project Ga0302186, IMG submission 198782) | Peat permafrost microbial communities from Stordalen Mire near Abisko, Sweden - II_Bog_E1_1 | ecosystem: Environmental > Terrestrial > Soil > Wetlands > Peat | place: Sweden: Abisko... | reverse complement strand
AAACATGAAACATAATAATAAACTCTTAAAAAATCCAAGAACTTTAAAAAAAATTATTCTTCTTGAAAAGAAAAGAACAAAAACTAAAAAATTCTTGTAAAAATAAATAAAACAGTCCTCAAATTAACCAAAATAATGCCACCCAAACCTGAAAACATTCAGCTTGTTAACACATGGTTGAAGCTTCAAAAGGCCTTACAATCCGATGGTTCCCAAGACATCAATGCGAACCCTAACGAATTTTTCCAAAACCCCCTTTTTTTCCAAAATCGTCCTCGAACTGCTGCTTCTCAGCCTATTCAAACCTATAACCCCAACGTTCGTCCAACTTCAGCCAAAAACCCAATATTTTCCACAATCTCCTCAATAAAAAACCTGTTATCAGCTAAGGCTCATTCTAGACCTCATTTCCGCCCAGGAACTGCCAATCCAAGATTGACATCTCAGAACCCAATGGAATTTATCTCAACAATGAGTATGGCGGATTTCCAAAGATTACGAAAAGAGACTGAAACAATTCATTCTTTGAAAGTTGATGACATTTTAGACATTTATACTGCGAAATGCAAGGATAATGAGGTGGAATATATTCCAAGTCAGGCGTTGAAATTCCTTGAAAAATTCAAATTGAGCTCGAAGCTCAAACGGTTCGATCTGAGGGAACTCAATCTCGGGTTGGAATCGGCCAAGGTCATTTATAAGATCCTTGCAAAAAACGATCATTTCATTAAGTTGGAATTCGAAAAAAATGGATTTTCTGACCTTGGAACCATTATTTTAGCAGATGCGCTTCGGACTTCACAAACTATCATTCACGTGAATTTATGTAGTAATGATATAGGACCAGAGGGGGCACAGGCAATTTTTGGATGTTTATTAGAAAATAACACCATAATATCTTTGGATCTTTCAAGCAAAGAAGGCTTGAATAGAAATAGATTAGGCACACAAGGAGTAGAATCTTTAGAATGGATCCTACAAAAAAACAAAACCCTTCAATTTTTAAACCTAGGCTCCACTGCTATAGGTTTAACAGGACTTGAATGTATTTTAGCAGGCCTTGAAAATAATAACACATTGATAAATTTAGATCTGGCTAATAATGAGTTGGGTCCTCAGAGTACAAATTTAATCGCGAATACTCTATATACAACCCAATTGTTAGAACTAAACCTTTCTAATAACAAATTAACCGATGTTGGAATTGATAAATTAGCTGCAATGTTCAGAATTAGCACGAAAAATACCCTCCTCGAGAAAATCGATCTATCAAATAATTTGATAACTTCTTTAGGTGTTGCGAAGCTTTTTGATGCCTTGCAAAAAAACCCTTATCTAAAACGGTTGGTTCTATCAAATAATAGATTTTCAGGCCGAGGGTTCAATAACATCACGTATTTATTATGGGAAAATTCCACATTAACTCATTTAGAACTCCGAAATTGTGATATAGAAAGCGAAGGAGGGGAAGCTTTGGCCAATGGGTTATCAAAAAATGAGAGCATACAATATTTGATGTTAAGTAATAATAATTTAAAGGATGAAGGATGTAAATCAATTGCTGGGGCTCTGGTTGATAATAAGAAGATAAAATGGTTGGATCTTTCGAAATGCAGACTAAAAGATGGAGGGGGTGTTCCTTTAGCTCAAATAGCCAAAACCCATCCAACTTTGCATTATCTTTGGTTGAGAGAAAATACATTACATGATGAAAGTGGATTGGCCTTAACAGATGCTGCCAAAAGCAACAGGAATTTAAAATGTCTGGCATGTGAAAGGAATCCCATTTCTTACAAATTTATGTTGGAGATAAATAAAGCTATAGAAAACAATATTCTCACTTATAAAAAGAAGAGAGTTCCAACATATTATAGAAAAGTCATTGATTTGAAAGGTTTGGAAGGCCAGAAGGAAAATGTGATTGAGGAAACCATCGAATTGGAGATGGCGGAAAGGAAAAACAGGGAGGAACTCGATGGACAACGAACGGCTTATCAACGCCAAAAGGAAGAAGAACGTAAGAAAAACGAGACATTAGAAAACGAATTGCAAAGCTATATGGATGAGCTTAGATTTGCAGATTCTTCGAAGGATAAGTTCGAAAAGGATATTAAACAAGGAATAATAGATTTAGAAGATATGATTCATAACACAGAAGAGGAAATTGGTAAGGAAGCCCAAGAAATCGCGAGACTTGAAAACGAAGCTCGAATTTTAAAGGAAAAACAACAAACGAGAAAAACACAATTGGAATCTAAAGTTCAAGATTTGAGGAAAGAATGCGCGGAATGGGGGAAACAAGCAAATTGGAAGGAGGCATCATTTAAATCCTTTGAGTTACAAGTGCTTAATTTTAGAAATAAAGTGAACACTTTTGGATCGGAGGTCAAATTTGATATGGAAGACATTGAGGGAGAACAGAAAGATAAGAAGAAATTCGTGAAAAAAATGAGCAAGATGTTATCGAGACAATCGTTAGAAAGCATTGAAAAAGGAACAGGAAAAACCGTGAAAAAAACAATGACTCCACAGAAAAAAAGTGGGAGATCGCCAAAAAAAACTAAGAAAGGAAAATAAAAAATAAAATAAATAAATTGTTTGGTTTGTAACTTTTTTTTTTTTTTTTACTTTTCGGGGTCGTCCCAATTTATTTTAAGATTTAATTAAAATTTTCTTTATTAAACTTAAAATAAATATTATCTTTCCTTTCCTTAATTTAGAAATTCATTTTTTATTTTAAAAGGAATTTCAAATTTCAAATTTATTTTGCTTTCTTCATTTTTTTCTAAAAAAAGTTTCTTCAAATATTAAATTTCTCTTATTAGCTCTATTTTTTTTTTTTAATTATTCTTCCTTTAATTTTTTCATTCACCAAAGTGGAAACCTTTTCGTTTTTCCCTGAGGTCTCAATGAATTGAATACCCACACCATCAATGGGAATTCTTTGCTAATTTCACTAATCTGTTTAATAATCACGTTTTAATTGGTGAATTTCTCCACTTCCATCAATTAATCCTCAATGTCTTTGAAACTTGGTTAATTTGCCAAAGCAGAGTTATTGATAAAAAGCAACTTGAAAAAAAAATCATAATCCTATTATCAGAAAAGAAATAAATTAAATTTGTTAAACTTTTTTAAAATTAATTTTCTCTCTTATTTTTTCTTAACTTCTGTGGCCTGTTCAATCTGTTGCACAGCCACATCTTTAAAAGCTCTTGTTAAATACCCAACATTCCCCACAGTATCTAACCCGTCTTTTATCACCCCACCTGCTTCTTTTCCATATTTATGCTCCACAACCTCAGCAGTTGCATCTTTAGCCCCTCTCGCCATAGTAAATATTGCATCAAACAATCCATCATAAATGGCAGCCAAAGCATGAACCGACGCACCACCAATTTTCTTAACATCTTCATAATTCTTATGTGAGGTCACTTTTTTTGCAGAATCGCTACTTTCAATGTTTTTAGCGATTTCTTTTCCAATGCTTTTAGAAAGAGTTATCAATGCTTCTATTTGTGTTTTTGTGTAAGATAAGACTGCTTTTGATGCTTCTTTCGCGAATTTAATTTTGCCTTGAGTGTCAGGATTGATTTTTGTTTCTTTTTGGTTTTTCTTGATTTTCTTTTTCAAGTAATCACCACCTTTTTGTATCTGATTAGATAAATAATTCCCTGTTTTGATGAGTCCATTCTTGAGTTTATCGCCTCCCTCTGCAATTTTCTCAGCCATTTTCTTTGATTTCTCATGATCTTTGTCATCTTTGTTGCCATCATCAGTTTTCATCACCAATTTTTCTTCCTTATAATTGGCATTTGAAGGACATACAAAATTTGTGTTTTCAGAAAGAATTGTTTCAAAAAGCTCAACCAAATCATCAGGAGTATCACCGGGAAGCATAATACCCATAGTGGAATTTAAATGGGGAAAAGCATATCGACGGACAGATTCTTGCTCTTCATTGACCATAAAAGGAATTTGATCATTAAGAACATATTTAAACTCGTTGATTGCAAGGAGGATTATTTTTTGAGACGGAACACTGTAAAGGTTTAAACATCCTTTCTCTTTGAGATGTTGTTGAGATTTGACTATTTCATAAAGTTCGACATTTGGAAGGGAAATAATTAATTCGAGTAGTTCGTCAGCTTTATCCATTATTTTTAATACAAAGTTTTATAATGAATTGGATTATTTCTGATCTGAAAATATTATTTCATAATCTTTAATAAAAAATTTTAAATTCATCACTTTTAATGAGAAAGTTTTATTGATTAAGTTTTTAAGAGGGAATTTAAAAAAAGGGATATGACATTTTATATATATATTTTAAGAATTTCATTTTTGATTTTAAAAGGAAATCTTAAAAAAATTATAATTTGGGATAAAACTCTTAAATTTTGTCAAATGCTGCTTTTAATTCCTGGAAAACTAATTCAGGTGCTGGCTCTCCGTTAACCTTTTTCAATTATATTCTCAGTTTTTTTTCGAAGTTATATTATGCATACGTCCAAAACTTTATTTTGTTTCGCATAGAAATCCACAACTTTCTTGGTTTCAACGATAAAAGTATGGAACCTTTTTTTCAAAGAGTCGATGTTATCATCAACTCTGCCACTATCTTTCCCACGAGCCATGATTCTTTCGACCATGGTGTCCTAATTTTTTAAATTAACAAATGATCATTTCATAAAATTACCTCTGCACATTCCAAATATAAGACAAAGCGAAAATCTATCAAGTTTCCCATAATCTCCTCCCATTTATCTAAATTTTCTTGATTTCTTGGGAAACCATCGATTAAGAATTTTTTATTCTAAAATTAAAGAGAGATGAATTCATTTTTGACTTTTAAAGATGGACTGTCAAATTCGGTTTATATCCCATAAAAAAATTAATTTTTTCAGAGACGATATCAAATTTATTTTGTTTTCTTCATTTTTTTCTAAAATACTTCTATGAGGCAGAAGTACTTTCTTGATAAATGAAATTCCAAACCAAATTAACAATAAAATTACATGCCATCCGTTTTTCTCCATTCCGTTTTTTAATAATTCAACAGTAATTTCACTCTAAAAGTTTCTTTTAAATTCTCAAAATAACATTTTTTTATTTTACTGGGACGATTTTTCCTTCTTTCATAAGTTCATTGATTAAATTCCCATTCTTTGATCCACTATCTCTCTAATAATACCATAAAATTTCAAAACTTAATCTAAATAAAAAAAAAAATTGTGATATACTTCTTGTCTTAAAAGTTCTCCAGCAGAAAGATGCACAAAGCCATATGTGTTCACTAAGTTTTGGCATTGTGTTCCTTTTCCTGACCCTGGACCTAGATTATTAATATAATTTATTTTCAGAGGGGAATTTGGCAATGGACTTCAAAGAAGGAACCTCCGAGAACAAAAACGACTATGGGCTTTTTTTTATCTTCCATAAAAATATTCCAATCTTTCTCAAATAATAAAAACTTAATTAAAATATTATTATAAATGATATATTTTATATAATAATTGTTTTTTTGCTTTGTTTTCATTTTTAATTTTTTTTTAGTTAATAATTTGTCTATTTGTTTAATTATTCCCGTAACTTCAAAAACATCCTCTTCAACAAGCGAGCTTCATATGAAACTGTATGTTTATCATCAGTTGTCTCCAATGGTGTAATTGTCTAAGAAAAATAATAACAATCACATAAATTAACACAAAAATTAATGAAAATTAGTATTTTATATTACAGTTTTTATTGCTTTCCCATATTGGTCAGCTGCATCCAAGAAATCCAAAATTTCACTAATGCTTGTGTCTTTCAAAATTATCAAATGTTTTGCCAAAGTTTCAATCAAAGCACAAAAACATCTTTTAGCATAGTACCAAGTATCCATTGAAAGCTGGAATCAAAAATTTATGAAATTTAAAGTAATCACAACAAATTGCTTTAAAATTATTAATAATTTATTATTTTTACTTTCTTGTTGTAAGGCTCTAAACTTTTAATGATTCTCGACACTCCAAATTCATAATTGCTTTTCGCACAATAGAGCGTTCCAATCACCAAATTCACAATACATAAATGATAAATCTATAAAATTAATTAAAAACAAAAAATTCATATAAATTTACTGGTTTATCGGGATCTTGGAAGGCTGCTTTTTCCTCTTCTCTTTCTAATTTTCTCATAATTTCCTCAGCTTCTTCATTCTGATTTATCATAATATATGACACACACAAATTGGCGATAACAATGGCAGTTAATCCTAAAAGACTCTCATAATATTTCTTCACAATTGGCTCATAATATCTAATTGCTTCTCGATACTTATTCTCTTGCACAAAGAAGACATGTGCCACATTAAGTTTCCATGTTTCATGGTCTGCGCAAAACTCTGCGCTTTGTCTGAAAAGTTTCTCAACCATTGAATAATTTTCTCGATCCCAATATATTTTGGCTTGTGCCATGAGCACAGGAATATATTTTTCCAAAGAATCATCGAATTCTTTCAAGGAACGTTTGATCGCTTCATTATCTCTTTCCAACCTTGCATCTTGTATTTGTTTGGTGATTTTTCTGAGGTTGTCGATATGTTTATTAGCCAAAATATCAAACTTGCTGAATGCTTCTTCAGGACTTGCCTGTTGTAAGATTAAGGCATCAATATATTCAAAGTCTTCCTGATTGAATTTGTAAGTTAAATCCACATTTTCTGCCAAAACATCAGCTGCCAAGTCATAATATTGGTATTTGCAATATAGAAGCAAAAGGTTCGGGAATGTTTCTGGAGGACAAGGGGGGTTTTGCAACAGCCAATTCAACTTCTTAAAGCCACCAGAAGGATCATCTTCAATTGTCATTAATGATTGGTTCATCAAGGTCACAGGATCTAATTCTTCTTCTTTTCTTGGCGGCATGTCAACTAAAGCTTCTTTGGCTGCTTGGAAGTTTTTTATAGTATATTCAATGGCTGCTTTGAGATTGAATGCTTCAATAAGAGCTGTTTCTCTTAAAGCTGAAGTATTTCCTACACTTTTGACTTCAATTCCATCTGCATTTGAACCCACACCTAATTCTGGATGTTCTCGTACCCCTTTTTCAATGATCTCAGCGATAAATTTTAAAGAAGGTGCCAATTGTTTCAATTTGTAGTGGCATAAGGCAAGGTTATAGGCAAGCTCGCAATTATAACCGAGACTGTTCATGGCATCTTGGAATTTAACTTTAGCTTCTTCAAATTTGCCTTCTTTGAACAAAATGCAACCATCATTGATGATCACGTCGGGGTCCTCTTGTGCTTGGCGAAGAAGAGTCTTGGAGTGTTGGATTTCGTCTTTCTCGTAACGAATTGCAGCTTGAAGAATGATCAATTTTTGTTGATAGTTCTGATTTTGGATATTTTGACAGGCCTTCAAAGCTTCATCATATAAACCTAACAAAATTGATAGAAAAGAAAAAAAACATTTTAAAATTTACCATCTTGATACAAAGATTGAGCATAATAAAGCTTATATTCATCGATCTCTGGATAAAATTTCACAAGTTGTTCGTATCTGTAGGCAAACATTTAAAATTATATTTTTTTTTTTTTTTACATTCTTGAAGCATTTGAAAAATCTTGACTTTGGTAATAACAATAGGCAAGCAGTGAAAGCGCTCTGCTTTTTGGACAAAATTGCAGCTCATAATTTAGGACTTGAATAGCCTTATGAAAAAATAAAAGAAGTAAAAAATTGTTAAAGAAAAAATGATCTACTTCTTGATATTTTTCATCTTTGATGAGATTATAGATGGTTTTGGTTCGTTGGCCATCGGGAATAGTTTTGATTGGTTGCATTGCTGTTGATTTTTGAATGTTTTTTGTTTTATAGGAAATGAAAATAATTTTTTTAAAAAAAAATTCAAATTTTATCTTCAAATGTGGGATAAAGACTTTAAACCTGATTAAAACTGTTAGTTGGGAATAAAAAGTAACTTGGAGTCTTCCAGACAAGTGAAATTTGAAGAGGGAAAAGAATTCGATGATAATTTCCATCTCAGAAATTCCACCAATGTAGATAAGGCATTCTAAAAATTATTTTTTCCATTTTCTAGAATTTTTTTTATCGGTTTCATAAATTCAGAAATAAAAAAAAATGCTAAGTGATTTATTTAATTCTTATATTTTTTCAATGTCTTCAACGGAAAGCTCAAATCCAGCTTTTTTCAATTGCAATTCAATATTTTTGGTTGACATATTGACTGCCTTAAAAGCTTTAACCATACCCATCATTTCTGCCTTCAAGACTTGGTTTTCAAGTTCTTTGTTTTGGCTTTCAACATTCTGAAGTTTCGAAACTTTTTTTTCAAGTTCTTTGTTTTGGCTGTCAAGTTTTTTGTTCTGGCTTTCAAGTTTTTTGTTTTGCCTTGTCACAAGAAGATCATTGCTAAAATAATAGACAAAAAAATTTTCTTGATATTTCCTGAAATCATTGTTTTCATCATTTCTAAAAAAATCTCTTATTTCTTCAGAAGCTTGATTGTATTCATAATGATTGAACAAAAAAATAAGTTTCAGATCTTTTTCCTTAAATTTTTCTTTTAGAAAAAGCTTAAAGGTTTTTTCCACTTTCTTGAAAAAATTATTCAGCTCATCATCCAATTTTTTTTTGTTTTTTCCTATTCCAGGAAATGAGGATTTAATCTCAAGCACAAGAGTTGATCCTGCATTGAATGTCGTTTTTGTTGTTTTATCATTATTGGGATAAATTTCAAAGAAAGGAGCATCATTAAAAACTATTTGACTTTTATTATTTTTGAAGATTCCATCAAGTTCCTGAAAAAAACAACTCTCCTTCAAAATTAAATAGCTCGGAAACTCAATCAATCCTTTTTTCTTTAAATAATATTGCACATTGCTTTCATAGTTGTGTGCAATTGATGTTATTGTTAATGGGTCAAGTTCTCCTTTCTGATGTAAGTCATATCTAATTTGACGAATTTTTTCGGGATCAATTGAATAATAAGTTGATGAATTCGTTAGAGTGAAGATTTGGTCTTCATTAAATTTTGGATTTTCTTTCAAATAAGTGCCAAAAATTTTTAATGAATCATTATCCAGTTTACCCTCATTTACTCTCTTTTTTAAGTCCCGAAGAGGCCAATCAAAAATGGATTTGAAAATTAATGTCGGAAAATCTTCTTCAATGTAATTGAGCATTATTTTTATTTCTTCTTTTTGAGGAATAGGCTCTTTTAGATAAAATATGTAATATTCACAGCTTTTAGAAATTATCGATCTACTTGAACTTCGAGAAGGAGCGTTATATTTTCCTTTCTTCGAATGATTTTTCTCTTTTTGATCTCTTGATCTTTCTCGATCTATTTTTTGCATAGAATTGAAGATTATTTATTTTTCCAAATTTTTTTTAATTATTTGAAGTGGTGTTTCGTTTTGAAATAGGCTTTTTATTTTTTGAAATCGAAAATAAAAAATAACAGAAAACAGAAACATAAAATATTTTTTTTTTTCATGAATTTAAATTTTTCTTTAATACATATCAAAATCAAAGATCATCATGTCTGGATTCAATCCTTTCATAATTTCTGGTATTATTTTTTGATCCTCATTGAACAACTGTGCTTCCAAATCGAACTCTTCCTCTTTGGCATCCGGGAAAATAGTTTTCAAGTCATTGATGAAATTTCTTCTCAGCATAATCTGGGCAATTTGATGTACAACCAGCACTCTTACATCATCATAAAATGGAATTGTTGCTGTATATTTATCTTCCAATTCAGCCTCCCATAATGCCGATATTTTTAAATTGTTTGGGTCAATATTTGGGTCAATCCCTGATTAAATTGGTAAAAAAAGATAGAAAATAAGTATAATAATTACTTTGGTGATATTCCAATACTGCAGGTCTGATATTTAAGCCCTCTAATTTCGGAGCCACACGACAAAGAGCGATTTTGCTTGAAAAATCTAATGTTCTGGTTGGTGTTCTAATAAACTTGATGTTTTTGCCTTTTAAAAAAATCATAATATTTATAATTTCCTCGCAATTAACCTTTTTCTTGTTCTATTGAATATTTTAGTATCAGCTCAATTATTTTTTGTCTGATGTTCAGATTCGCAACATCTGGTCTATTAAGAACTAAGTTTGTCAGTATCCCACAAAGGTTTTTTTTCAATATTTCAATAATTTCAGCATGTTTAGTTTTATTCGCAGAACGTAAAATGTCAATGTTAATAGCAGGATCTAACTCTATAAGCTGCTTTAAGCAATTCTCATCAATTTCAATTTCAAAGGTTCCTTTGATGAGGAAAGTATCCAAAATAACTTGCACGATTTTGTCTAACACTTCAAAGGCTCCGGGAATTTGTTTTTCCAATAAAATCTCGAAGAACTTTTCAATAAACCGCACAACTTCACCAATGAATCCACCAAAAACACCCACTAAAAAAAAATAAGCTCATTTTTATATATATTTTATTTACCAAATAAGGACTGCCTCTCAAAATTGTCAATATCAGAAATAATCAAGGCGTTCAATTGTTGTCTCAATTCATTTTTCGTGAAGATTTTCGCTTGAATTTTATCTTTGATATCTTGAATTCTTTTCAATTCGGCCTGTCTGATTTTCTCCTCTTTCCTTTTTCTCTTGTTTTCTTCCTTCTCAATCTGTTTCCTGATAATGTCCAATCTTTTATCCTCTTTCATTTGAACCCGTCGCTTTAAAGAATTCAAATGGCTATCTCTTATCTCATTCTGCATTTGCACCAAGACTTTTTGAAATTCTTCTTCTCTATCTTCCTTTTGAGATAGAATTTCAGCCACGTTTTCTATGATCCATGGTAGATATTGATTATATAACCCGAATTCCAAAGGTTTTCTAAACACACCAATATCCTCCATTTTGTTGAAACAGTTCGGTTTTATGTATTTCAAGAGACTTTTACTACAAAGTCTGGAAATCAACTTTTGATGTGAATAAACCATTTGTTCTTTTTGTTTGGAATATTGCAGCTTCCTTTTTTCCTAAATTAATAAAAAATTCGTTAGTTTTTTAAAATAAAAAATCATTACAATCTCCTCAAGCATTCTAGCTTCCTTGGCTTCTAGCCTTTGCATTTCTGCAAATTCTGCATTTCTCATCTGTTCAAATTGCCTTTGTTGATCTTTCATAGCCTTTAATTCTTCTTCCTCTAATACCTCCATTCTACCTTGCTCCAAAGTCTTCCCCATCAACACCTGTAAGATCGGCTCGACTTCAGTATCAAAATCAAAAAGTTCCCCCTCCCAAATTTGAGCCTCACTATCAACCCCATCTTTCTTATATACAAACAAACGGTTCATTGGCCTATCAATATAAAAATCCGTCAACGCCTCCTTTTCGTTCTCCGGAGGCCTATCAGTCAAAATCTCTATGAAAGGCTCTGTTTCCACTGCCACATGAGTCCTTCCATCAACTGCTTTCGGGGTTTCAACTCTAACATCAAACCCGTTTTTTTTCGATTCGTGGAGTGGTTTGGCCTAAATTTTTGTAAAAAGTTTTAGATTTTCTAAAAAATATTGAAAAGGCTCTTCACTGCTTTTATGATGGACCTCGGTTGTTTGGTCATGGATTTCAATTTTGTTTGTTGTTCAGATTCGGTTTTTTTGGAAACCACAGCAGCATAAGTATTGCCACGAACCACTCGTCGATCCCACATTAGGTTATAAGAATAATTATCTTGATCTTCTTCACTGAGAAGAAAATAAATTAAGAAATGAGGTAATTAATGTAAAAAGAAATACTCTGGGTTTTCGATTGGAACTGAGGTTGGGTTGTTTTCGTCACGGAATTTGGCTCGAGGCTTAAGGACTTTGGGCGGAGCCATGAAATTGTAATTTTCACCGATTATTGGTTGAAGTTGCATTTTTTGAAAGTTTTTATGTTTGGATGAAAAATTAAATGGAAAACAAACTGATAATGATAATTAATATTCAAAATTAGAAGAAAAAAAAATTTGAATTGTTTTTTTTTTAAATTTTGAAAAATTGTTGATTTTTTTGGTAATTTTTTTGTTTTTATAAATGAATTTTAAAATTTTAATTTTTGGGTTAGTTTTTCGTTTATATATATATTAGAAAACAAACAAAAAAGAATATTTTTTTAATAGGGAGTGGCCCCAAAAAATTTTTTTTCCCCTTCTTAAAATAACTTTTCATTTAAAGTGATTACATCAGGGTTTCCCCCGGATTATCACTTAAAAACGAATATTATTCATCAATATTCAAGTTAATTTAAAGGTATTAAATAATTTCTGAGAAGGCTGAGGAAATCACCAATCTGCTCCGCAAAGGACATGCAATGGTTCGCCGAATGGTTGCAAATGTGGGTCATTCTAGATTTATTTCAAAAAGTCTGTTTTCCACATTCCGCACATATGTTTCTTTGTCTGCTGTTTCAGAGGTTTACAAAGGACTTTTAAAATCAATGAATGTGGATGCAAAAACAAGCAATGAAATTACTAATGAGGCTGTCAACACCGTGAAATCAAATATGGCAAAGGAAAAAATAACAAGTCACAAAATCAACCATGGGGATAAACAAGTTGGCCAGCCCTGTGAATATAAGTGGTGGACAAGAGATACCGAGTGCGCAGAGAAACTAAAATGTTCCAAAGCTGGAACCTGTATTAACGCTAAAACTGGTCATGGAAAAAAAGAATTGGGTGAAACATGTACACATATTTCATTAAGCACAACTTCCGAATGTGAGGTGGGCCTAAAGTGTGCCTCATTTGACCTTTGTGTTGACAGCAATGGCAATGGAAATAAAATATTAAATGATGCTTGCGAACATCATTTAATCGATTCCGAATGTCAAGCTGATCTAAGATGTTCCTCAACAATTAAAAAGTGTGTCGCCACCAAAGAATTCGCCAAGACTTTAAGAAACGCTATTAAAAACCTTTTGGAATCAAAAAGTAATGAAGATGCCTTGACAGCTGAGCTCACAGAATCAAAAGGCAAAAAGGAAGACCTAGCTGCAACTGCAAAAGCCGATGCTCCAGATACAACAAAAAAAAATTTCTTTAAAGGGATTCTAGATAAGCTGAAAAACTTCAAAACAGCTGTAAAAGACAAGCTAACAAGCACCTTTCATTTAGTTGATGATTGGGTTAAAGTGATTGCCGTTGGGTTAGAAGCAAAAGGCACCTTTACTGTTTTTACTGGTTCAGCTTCAATCAATTATGCCTGGGTTAGAGGTGGAGAAGAGAATTATTTTTACACAGAAACATGCACAGGATTTCAAGCAAATTTTGGTGTATCTGGTGAAGTTGGTGTTATTATAAATATTTTGCATGAAGCTATCGAGGAAGGTGGGAAAGAAAAGTCTAAAGAAATTGGCATTGCTCTAGAAATTGAGGTGGAAGTGATCCCTATCAAATTTTCGGTTGAGGTTTCAATGAGTTTCAAAAAAACAGGTTCTAATTATGAGATGGATGGTATATCTTTGGGGTTAGGTGCAGGAGTTGGTGTTTCAATTATACCAGTTACAGTAAGTGGATTGAGCTGCACGGCTAGAAGGCTTTCATAAAAAAACCAGATGGATTAAATACTCGAGAAAAAAAAAAAAAAAAGATTTAAAAAAAATTTCTTTTTAAAATGAATAGAACACAAAGTTTTTCCAAAAAAAAAATTTAAATTTCATATTTTATTATTTGAAAAGAATTAATCAATATGAGGAAACACAATCCATTGAAAATTCAAAATAATGTTAATTTAGATGAGTATTTAATTATAAAAAAAAGTTTTTTTTTAATTATTAGCAATAATGTTTTTCAAAA
>Ga0302186_10002577_pt1 | contig 13817 bp, 14 predicted proteins | sample II_Bog_E1_2_FD_198782 | JGI IMG/M metagenome (GOLD analysis project Ga0302186, IMG submission 198782) | Peat permafrost microbial communities from Stordalen Mire near Abisko, Sweden - II_Bog_E1_1 | ecosystem: Environmental > Terrestrial > Soil > Wetlands > Peat | place: Sweden: Abisko... | reverse complement strand
AAATTCAAATAAATAATTTTAACGAAATTATAAAAAATAAAAATTCAGGTTGTTCGACAAGTTTTTGATATCAAGACTTATAAATGTTTTTTTTAGTTTGGGATTAAATTTTAAGAAAATCTATTTTTTCTCTAGAAATACGATTTATAGAAAAAATGTTTTTTTTTTAATAAATTGAAACTTCAATATTTTACATTTAAAAAAAAACATAATGGGAAATAAACAATCTGACAAAGAAGAAAAAAAACAATATCAAATAATTAAAACTATCCCAATTGTTGGTCATGCCTACTCTTACGCTCGAGCTTTTGTATATCTGCATAAGAAAGATTCAGTTGAATTCAAACATTCACTAGATGGACTCTTCAAACTTGATTTATTAACAATAACTCATCCTGAATATGGGCGGAAAACGCTTGCTGACATCAAAGATGCTATAAATTCAGCCAAAAATGATCAAGATGTTGGTATATGGATAGGAAAAAGACCAATAGGAGGAGATTTTAATCCTATTTCTATTTCTGTTCCTGGAGGTGTTGACGCTAATCATTGGGCTGCAATGATAAATGGAGTTGTTTACCATGTGCAAGGAAAAGTCACAAAAATCAATATTGACATCACAACAAGTGAAAAAATTAAAAATTCATTCACTTGGACACACAAGGGGGGAGAAGTGAGAAAAACTCAAAGCAAATTTAGCAATTTTTGTAGAGATTTTGAAGACAAATGGGCAAAAAAATATTCTCTTTTCGCTTTACATAAAGACAAAGATAAAATAAATTGCCAAACTTTTGTAACTGATCTATTGATGTTCAATCAACAGGAGGATGATTAAGTATGTATTTATTTGTTTTATGTGATTTTCTAGCATGTTTAATAGGTTTCTAGAAAATAATTATAAAAAGAAGAAAACAAAAAATTGGAAAATAAATTTTTTTGTCTAAGACCCAAAAACCATAAAATATGGCGAGAAAAAAATATTAAACAAATTCAAAAACTTAAGGATCGTTGAAATAAGTCTTTTTGGCCAATTTTCAAAAAAACTAAATTTCCTGATTTTATAAATTTCCTCGGCATAAATTTAAAATAAGAATAATAACTCCATAAACACAATATTCTTGTTCTCTAAATTATAATTTTTCTCTCATTATGATTCCAACCCACAAATTTTCAGTTCCACCAGAACAATCTCAAGCTTTGAAGCCTAAAAAGGATAAAAACTCGCTTCACAACCTGCCTAAATTAGACAAAACCCAGCTTTATTTTAATAGTTATCATACGCAAACTCCTGTTGCTATCAAAGTACCCAAGGCCAACACTGAAGGTCCGGCTAATCCCAAGCCCTATTTCATGAATAACAACCTGAAACGAGGCGTTGCGAAAGTAAAAACCTCGAAAGATCAAAACAAATCGATAACAAATTTTCTGGATATAACAATTTCTCAGAATTATAATAAGGAATATAAAGCCTCCAATATGAATACCGAAAGCAGTAACAAAGGCAAAGTCGAAGAAAAGGAATGCACTCTAGAAATACGATCAGGGGAAGCCAAATTCAGTAAGCCTCATATAAAACATAAAAATTCTTGCGGGAATTCTTTGACATTCGAAAAAAATTTTTTGGCAACTGATAAAAACTTTAGACCTTCTTTATATGAATCCGCCTCTTCCAAAAGCAAAGAATACTTCCACCAAGCTTATTATAATAATAAAATTCAAAAGCCAGAAGAAAAAAAACAGAATCAAACAAATGAATTGGAAGTTATTCTCACAGAAGCTTCTGAAAATACCATGAATGAATTTCCCAATCCTGAAACAAAACAAGCAATTTTCAATCTTTTTTCAAGGGATGTCCTTTTGGGTTCAAAAAATTTCGGAGCCAATTCGAATGCAAATCATCAAGATATTAGAAGTTACAATGGAAATCAAGAGTTAAAAGCTTCAGCTGAGAAAAAAGAAAAGGAAGAATTAGAAAATTTAGGGTGCAACTTTATTGTTAAAAATCAAGACACAGGCAATATTATAAATTTTATGGTTTGTTTTATAATGAAATATCTAGGAGAAGTATATGATATCCGAGATATGGAAAAAATGAACAAATTAACAGAAACGAATAAGCCAGAATATTTCGAAAAATTGAAGAAAAGACAAAATATAATTTGGCAAGATTGGTGGTAAAAAGAATATTCTAATAAAAAGTTTTCAAAAGCATAAAGGCAAAAGAAAAGAGAAAACAATATGAAGCTATTTGAGAGTGTCAAGAACAATAATTTAAAAGAAGTCACTGATTTGTTTGATACTGCCCTCCAAGGAGATTTGAAACCTGAAATCAATAACAAAGATCAAAATTCATGGACTTCTTTACAGTACGCCTGTTTGAATGGCAACTATAACATCGTTTTGTTTCTCCTAAAAAATGAAGCAAATATCGAATTAACCAACGATTTAAAGCAAACTGCTTTGATTGTGGCAACATTAAAGTTTTATCCCTTTTAACAATATAATTTTTATGATGTTTTAGGGGTCATGAAAGCATTGTTTCTTTATTACTCACATCTGGTTGTGATATCAATTTTCAAGATTATATGGATAATACTGCCTTACATTACGCATGCATCTATAGTTATAAGGAGGTCATGGTCACTCTTTTGGCAAGACCAAGCTTGAATCCTTACTTAAGGAACAAAGAAAACAAATGTCCTTTTGACATAAAGATCAGCACTGAAATAATGATATTGTTTGATAATTTTTTCAGAGAGAAAAAAAGAATCCAAGAAGAAAAGAGGAAAATCACTATTCATAAAGTCCACCCCAAAAATGTAGAAAAAATGTTTGAAGGCACTTCTTTCGAAGAAAAAGTCACAAATCCTAGTGTATCATTTTCTAAGGTTATTTTCTACTATTTAATACATTTCAAAAATTAATTAAAATATTTAAAAGGTTGCTATTTCTTTGGCATATTCTAATTCAAGACAAAGCAATGATAGCACAGGATTAAAACCTTCAATGGCCTTGAAAAGCAACACCATCACAAGCAACAACAGTTTAAATGATTTTGAACAGGTGACTTCTAGTTACTATTCCACTGAAAACAACGAGGAAAAAATTGGACCGAACAGTTTCAACATTCTTGCCCTGATAGGAAAAGGAAGTTTCGGTGAAGTTTACTTAGTAGAAAAGGCTCTGTCAAGGTTAAATTATGCGATGAAAGTCTTACATAAACAAAAAATCTTAAGTAATTGTTCTAAATCAAAATTTCTCTTAAATTATAATATATGATAGAAAACAATTTAGTCAAATATGCCTTGACAGAGAGAAATGTCCTCAGTATCCTAAACCACCCTTTCATCGTAAAATTGAATTATGCTTTCCAAACGGACGATGAATTATTCCTAATTTTGGATTTTTGTCCCGGAGGAGATCTAGGCAAATATTTATTAAAGGAAAAAAGGTTCCCAAAACAATCAGTTTAATATTATTTTTATTTTTCTAGATTTTCAGAAGACAGAGCCAAACTATATATCAGCGAAATTCTTCTCGCAATAGAGCATCTTCATCAAAAAGACATAATCTATCGTGACCTCAAACCAGATAATGTCGTTCTTGATGAAGTAGGTCATGCCTTATTAACAGATTTTGGGCTGTCAAAAGAAGGAGTATATGATCATGTAGCTGCAAAATCCTTCTGTGGCTCCGTGGCATATTTAGCCCCTGAAATGTTGAAACAGACAGGTCATGGGAAAGCTGTGGATTGGTATTTGTTGGGAGTTATGCTATATGAGATGTTAACAGGAGTGCCTCCATATTATTCTTTAAATCGAGAGGAAATTTTCAAGAACATAGAAGGCTCTCATCTCACCTTTCCAAATTATATCTCAAATGAAGCCAAATCTCTTCTGAAAGGGGTATCTTAAAATTTTTTTTATGTTAAAAAAAAAATTCAAAGCTTTTGCAAAAAAACCCATTCCATCGTCTGGGATCCGGGAAAAGCGATGCTATTGAAATAAAAAATCATAAGTTTTTTGAAAACATCATTTGGGAAGATGTTTTACGAAGAAAATTGAAGCCACCGAAACCCTATCTGATGAATGAGAGGAAATATCGCAACGTGGATGTGGAATTCAGTCAAAAAAACGAATTTAATCCGAATAATTTGGAAGGTTGGTCATTTGTGAACGGGAATGCAATCAATGGGGAATTTAAATAATTTTTATGGTTTATGTATACATACTTTCCCCTTCTGGTTTTAATCTCTGGGCGCGCATTTTGTTTTATTCTGTTATAATTTTTTTAACTTTTTTTTCTCTTTCTCTAGTTATTTTTGTTTACTTTCTTATTTATTTATATTCCTTGAGAACCACTTCCTTGAATTCATCCAAATTGACAAAACCATCCTTATCCACATCAGCGAAATCAATCATTTCTCTGAGTTCCTCATCAGAATATCTTTCTCCCACTTGAGTAGCGATTCTCTTGAAATCTTCCACACTGATTTTACCATCACTATGAGCAAATTCTTCATATAAATGCTTCATATGCTCCTCATCATTCAAATCCTTTTGATAAAAGCCCAACAATTGCAAAAACTCACCAAAATCAATGGTTCCACTCTTATCTTGGTCCAGATCGGCTAATAAATTCATGATCTTTTCAGCACTCTGCTCCAAGCCTAAGGAAACAATGGCTCTCTTGAGTTCTTCTATATCAATGGTGCCGCTTTTATCAGAGTCGAAAATGTCGAAGGCCTCCTTCATAGACAATACTTCCTCTTCCTTCACTCCTTCCTTAAGGAAAGGCTTTGCATTAAAATCATTGGCTTTTTTTTCGTTTTGAGTTTTGACACGGCTCATTTTTATTTTGTTTGGGTTTCTGTTTTTTTTTTGAGTGGCTTTTTTATTTTGTTTTTTTCAAATATCCTTTTAAAAATTTATTGAATTTTTTAAAACCCAAGATTTTTTTTCAAATTTTCTGTTTTTTTGAAAAAACCTGCCTTGCATTAACAAAAATATTTTTAAAAAATTATCAAAAAATGCCTTTCATAAACTTAATCGTCAATGCTGAATTGACAGCTGACCAAAAGGCCAAATTATTAGAGGCTGTTCATGATGTTATAAAAAGTGCTTTGGGCAAGCCAGATGCATATATATCTGTGAATTTGAATGTGAATCCTTTCTTTATTTTCGGCAAAACAAATGACCCTTGCGCTATGGTTCAAGTCCAGGCCATTGGAGGTGGAGGACAGGCAGCTGCTTCGGCTGGAATCACTAAAGCCTTGGGAGAGGTGGGGATAAAAGCTGATAGAGTTTTTTGCAATTTCCAAAGCTTTTCAGGAAAAGATTGGGCTATGGGAGGATCGACTTTTGGTTAATAGATTAATAGCTGCAAAAATTTGAATAAAGATACTTAAATTAAAATTACCATAATTCATTTTTTTTTTTTTCGCAAAAAAATGTTGCAATTTAATATGGGCGAATAAATAAATTGTAACGATTGAGTTGAGTAAAAAAAAATATTAGAAAATTTGAAAAAATCAAGTGGAAATTTATGAATAAAAAAAAAAATTAAAATTTGCAATAAAACAAATTAAATATTCTGCAAAAAACGAAAAAATCCTCGAAAAACTGAAAAAATCAAAACAAAATTTTTGAGAAAAATTAGAAATTTGAAATAATAAATTCACCATAACCTTTTAAATCAAAATTAAATATTACTGGTAAGCAAAAAAAGAAAATACTTGTAAAACTGAAGAAAAAAATGGAAATTTATGAGAAAAACGAAAATTTATAATAGACCTTAATTATTTTAAGGGAACTAAATGTTAAATAAATTATTTCGAAAAATAAAATCCAATAAAAAAAATGGTTTTTGCTAATTATTTTTTTTGTGACATCTGACATTATATCATATGAAGGAAAGACTTGCTTCTTTGTTTTACTGGGGACTTTGACATTGTCCTTTGATTATTGAATCCATCATGAAAGTAATGATCGAAAGTTTTCTTTGGGACATTATTAAACTCTTCATTTTCATTGACATAATCGGTATATTTCAATGAGTCGTTCTCTTCTTCAATCCATTGATGAATTTCCTCCGATTCCAAATCTTCTATGCCATTTTCTTTCTTCATTTCTAAAAACAGACCTTTTAAAAATTTGTAATCTGGTTTCTCATCAAATTTTAATTGTCTCACATATTTGAAAAACTCTTTAAACTTCTCAGGCACTCCATTGCATAAAATCTCAATAGAAATCTCTTTCTTCAATTTTTTGCCTTTTTTCATTCTATCCTCACAACTTTCATGTGTCATAAATTGCCAAGGTAAGCTGCCTTTGAGGAAATAAATCAACACATATCCCAAAGACTCAAAATCATCTCTTCTAGATAATTCATATCCCAAATGCGAATTCAAACTTGCATATGAATAACTGCCTGTAAAGGTGCTCGTTTGAGTGAATGGAATATGTTTCTTCTTCTGAGCGTCATAATAAGGCTGGGCCAACCCATAATCGATTATGCATAATTGTTTGCCGGTCTTATCAGAGGTGCCAATCATAATATTTTCCGGCTTGAGATCTAAATGGACGATATTTTGTTCATGGATTTGTTCTAGAATATCAATAAGCTCAATAGCAATAACTATCACAGTTTTCAGGGAAAATTTTCCCAATCTGTCATATAAGTCTTTTAAAGTTTCCTTATAAACAGGCAAAATCAAAAGATCATGTGACTGTAGCTCTAGGAAGAGCTTTTTATTAGGAACGCCATCCACGTTTTTAAGGTTATCCAGGATTAGATGTTCTTTATGTAGCATGGATTTGGAAGATTGAAAAACTGACTTTGCCTGGTATTTTAATGCCACTTCCTCTTTGCTATGGAGGTCAACAGCATGAAAAACCTCACTAAATTTGCCTTTTCCAAGAGATTTTATCAAGCGGAAACGGTCGTTCAAAATTACTTCTTTTTTAGGATTTTTAGCTTTTTCCATATTTCTGATACAAGAAGAAGGTTATGTCTATCTTAAATTTTATAATGATGAAAAAATAAGTGTTTTCGTAAGAAATTTTTAAGAAAACAACTGTTTTATAAAATCTTTAAGTTTTTTAGTTTTTAAAAAGACAAATTAAATTTCTTTTGTGAAACTTAAGAAATTTTGATTAATAAAAATAATTTTTTTCTTACCTTTTTTTTTTTTTTTTATAAAAAGCATCTTTAATTTTTACAATTTGGACCATGCTCGTCTCAAAATTTTTTTGTTTGTTTCATAAATTAAGTTTTTCAGTTTTTAAAAAGTCAATTAAAATTATAAAATTCGTAAAATTTCGTGTTATGTTTTAGACAAGAAAATTTTCATTGTAAAACTTCAGAAATTTTGATTAATAATAATATTTTTTTTTTTAAGTTCTCTCTCTCAAAATTTCTTCCCTCCTTTATATTCATACTTATCATTATCATTTCTCAATTGTGGTGGTACACTAGACCCATCTTTCCTCCTCCCCTTATTGGTGGTATCATATTTCGACATAATATCACTAACATAATTTGGTGCGTATGCATTTTTGGTCAACGCTAAAGAAGGAAACAAAATGTTATTTTTCTCATTCGATTGATTATTATTATTAATAGTAGAAGGAAGTGGTTTAACTTTTGTCACAGGATTATATGGATTTGAAAAATCATTGGCTTGTCTCATATTATTATATGTATAATCATTCATATTCTTGACTAAAATAGCTCGATTAGGATTAGGGTAACTATGGATCTTATTAATCGGGTTCAAATTGGTCATTCCTGAGGCTACTATTTCTGGTTTCTTGGGTTTTGTGATTGGGAAATTCAAATTCGGAGGTTTTTCCTTAATTTCAAAACGGTTCTTATATTTTAAAATATCAGGCAACTCCACATTTTCATTGATTTTCTCAAGTTTCGGTTCATAATCGTTAAATTGATTCTCCTGGACCCCTGAGGTGCCTTGCAGCACATTTTCCTCTTTGATTTTCGGCAATTGAAAGGAATCATTGGTTTTTTTAAAGCTTTCTCTGCTGAACTTTTGGTTTGGATTGACATTTTCATTATTGAGGCTTTTTTTGAAAATGTCGTAGCTGGCGTTTCTATTGCTGGAGGATGAGCCATTTCTTGAATCTTTTTTTTTTTTAAAAGGGTCCTTGTCGAAGCTGCCACTAAATTCGTTTTTTGAATTCTTCATTGAAGTGTTTAGGTTGTTTTTAGAAAACGATTCATTGCTATTGGTGAAATTGGACTTGTTTTGAAGCAGGTTCACCGGTATATTGTTAGAGTCTTTTTTCTGTTTCTGAAAGGATGTCTCATTTGTGTTCATATTTTTGAAGATATCATCATTCAGAATGTCATCAAGATCATTTATCGATAGTTTCTTTGAAGTGTTATGTTCAGGCATTGGACTACCCTTCTTGGTGAGAACGATCTCTTCCTCTTCTTCCTCGTTAGCCATCATTTTTTTCCCTTTCATTTTATCAATCATATCCTCAGCATTTTTTCCACTCATTGGCTTTTCTATCGGCCTTAAACTATCAAAATAGGGGTGTTGCAATAATTGAGCAGCTGTAGGTCTCTTTTGTGGGTCATATTTCAACATCTCTTGCATCAAATTAATCGCATCTGGTGATGCTCTCTTGACAATTTGTCCCAAAGGTATGGGTGCATATTGTGGGAAGTTAAATCCTATTTTACTCGCAAGTTTCATACCATCATTCCATACACTTTGGGTCGGAGTGCCCAACACAGAACATATTTTGAGCATCTGGTCTATTTCATTATTACCTGCGAACAAAGGATTCAAAGTATACAATTCAGCCATAATGCATCCCAAAGCGAAAATATCAACTGGTGAGTTATAATTTTGAGCTTTCAATAAAATTTCTGGGGCTCTATACCATCGAGTACTGACATAATCAGTGAATGGAGGCCTGGACCGAATTTCTCTCGCTAATCCGAAATCGCAAATCTTTAAGACATTATTGTAAACCAACAAGTTCTCAGGCTTCATATCACGATGGAAAAAACCATGTTTATGCATGAAGGACAAAGCTAATAATGTTTGATATATAATACTTCTGATCAATTGTTCGGACATTAGTTTTCCAGAATTTCGATAACCAGTGTATAATTGATACAAGCTCTCTTCCAAATATTCAAACACCAGGTTGAGCTCATCATTTACCTTGATCACTTCTTTGAGTTTGATGATGTTAGGATGGTTCAGTTTACGAAGGGATTTTATCTCTCTAAGGGCCATGCATTCTTCCCAATTGGTGAATTTCTTCTTCATTTTCTTGATGGCCACTACTTCGCCAGTTTTGGTATTTGTGGCCTTGACGACTGAACCGTAAGTTCCATCACCAAGAGTTTTTATAATTTTATAACGATCCATTTTTTCTTGGTTGTTTTAGTATTTGATAAAATAAAGAAAATTTTTATATGGAATTTCATTTCTGGAATTGCATTATATAAGATTTAAATTTGAAAAATTGACATAAAAAACAAATTTTAATGATTCTTTTATTTGGAGTTATTCTTCGTTTTGTGATAAATCAACCCTGTGCTTGAAATGTTATCTCCAAGCCCCCTAGTCCGTTTTGGTGATTTCCAATTTGGAGTTATAGCATAACAACAATCCCATTCATTATCTAAAACAATAAATTATTTAATTTTAAGAAAAAAATTATCAAAAACAAATGAAATTTTAATAAACAATAAATTTATTAAAAGAAAAAAATCATCAGTTACCCAGATTCCAACAAGAATAAGGGTTTTTTGAATCAAATGTCTGAGATCGGCTGGTTTCTTCGAGTGTATTTAAAACAAACTCAGAAGACAAAATGGCTTCCATCTAAAAATTATTAACATATGAAATAAGTAAATAAAACAAAGTCAACTTCTCTAGGATTGAATTCGAAATCATCTAAAGGAATGTGGCTGTTTTCATATTTGCATGTTTGGAGTGCAACCAAGATAGTTTTCTTTAAAGCAATGAAAGGATTTTCCCAAAATTCCGCTTTAAATCGATTCTCAGATTAAAAGAAAATAGAAAATGGTTCTTACTTTTATAACAAATGGAATGGAGATTTAAGGAATGAAATTGGATTCTTTCTAAAGGCAATTCTTGATTTTTGATGAACGAAATGAAGGAAACAATGTTGGCTAATAATTTGTTTACTGAAGATCTGGAGTTTGATCCATAATGCATATGTTCTTTCTGATATTAATCAGGTAAAAGATTAAAAATATTTATTTTTACTCCATAGAATCTAAAATAATCCAGAAGAAAACTCAACTCCTGTTCATTCATCCCAATCGATTGAATCTTTCAAGTATTTTGTCAATATGATAAATAATTACTCATTATTACATGAGGAAACATATTTTGAATTAAAGCATGCACGATCATTTCATTAGAAAAACTTCCCATTTCTAAATGTACTTTTGCATGTTCTTTATCTACAATCAGGTGATTTCTAATTGATCTAAACACATCATGCACTTTTTCTTCAGGTAAATCATTAAACAAATGCAAGCCTCCAATCGCAATAATATTTGGCGAGAATTCCTTGATCATTTTATGGAATGGATCAAGCAATTTTAACTTGGTGTTTATTGTATCATGGTTTAGATAAAATCGGTTTGATCGGGGACAGGTTAAATTCCCCCATTTTTCCCCCTTGAAAAAATCCAAAACCAAATGAATATCAGTCATGTTTTTCTCCACAGGACTCACCAATTTAACCTTCGATCCAAATAAATCCTTGAAGGACTTTTCATCTAAACTGCATCCCAACAAAACCTCCACTCCTTCTTGAAATGCCCTTAGAGCCATTATAGCTCCATTTCCTCCTAAATCCATTATTTTTGCATGAAGGAGGCTTTTTTCCACTAGATATTTAAAATCCTGTTCGTTTTCTAAAAAATATTCAACTGCACTCCCTTCTTTGAAAAAATGAGCGAATGACTCCAAGAAATGACTCATATTAACCAATGATTGATGAGAAATAGGGTTGGGAGGTGAGTTTTGTTGTAAACTCTGTATGAGATCCAAAGCATTCACCACTATATCTAAATCTCCTGCGTAACCGAAAGCGATTTTCTCATTTTTAGGAGAGGATTGTAAATTTTCTGTGTTCGATGAATGAAAAGACAAAAGGTCAAAAATCAGCTCTTCAGAAATAGACTCATCTTCATAATCAAGATCCCTATCGACGAGGTTGTTATATTGATATAATCGAAGAATCAAGGAAAGAGCACATATGAGAGTCGAAATACAAATTAGCCAGGATTTCATGGGACAAAGATCCTTAAATATTATAAAAAGGAAAATTTCAATGAAAATTTGATCCAAAAAAATATAAAATTTTTGATTTTAAGTAAAAAAAAATAATTAAAATGCGTTTGTTTTTTATTTGATTTTGTGGGGGGAAAATTGAATTTGACATTTCAAATTCAAACTTCAAAACAGCACATCAAAAAATAAATATACTATTCGGTTTTTGTTTTTTCCATTCATTCCCTCTTTTCCGAATGAGTCTTTGCCATCCATTTTTAACAAACTCCCAACATTCCACCAAGGCCTCAAGTGCCAAATCCATCCCTAAGACTGTTCAAAATCCATTTCCAGGCAAAGAGAATGTCAATTTTCTGAATTTCTCCAAAATTGCTCTAAATTCTTTCTCGAAAAGTCAAGAAAAACGATGCAACACTGATTTTCCCCCTGTTTCCTTTAACATCAGTAAATTCACCACAGAAAATGTAGAGCCTTATAAATTCCAAACCGAAGCCAATAGCCATTATCATATAATTTCATCTAAAAATTTTCCGAATGCAGGCCATATTAGATCCCAATCCATCGCCAACATGCCTTATAAAATGCCTGTGCACCAGCCAAATTTTAAAAGGACATCACAAAAAAACGAAAAGGGGGCGGAATTTACATCTGGAGGACATCAAGCCATCATTGAAAAAAATAAGAATTCAATAAGCTTCCAAAAAAGCTTTCAACCACAAAACCTGAGCATTTCTATACAAAGGAAAGCTGGTGATTTGATTGAAATTCCAGAGATTTCTTCACCAGAAAAGGAAGATAACCCTGAAATTGAAGAAAGCTCGGTTATTTATTCATTAAAGAGAAACTTGAAGCATTTCGAGATAGTTTCGAAGCACCAATTAATAAAAAAAGAGAGCTTTTTGTCGAGTTTTTCGAATAATGAAAGCAAATCAGTGATTTCATTTCCAGATGAGCTCACAAATTCAGCACAGAAAAACCTCCTTTTTTTTAAGAAAATGCAAGACACACCGAAACTTTTGACAAATATCATAAAAAAACACAAAACCAATAATCAAAAAAATCCCAAGTATGCGAAAAATTGGGAAAATAGGGTCGATAAGCTTTTGCGATGTGGTGAAATATTAGAAGACCTCGAAACAATGTCCAATAATTTTTTTTCAAAAGAACAAAATATGTCCTTCAAAACAAAAAAAGGCATTGAAGAAAACAATGATTCTGATGTCAACAATTCAGTTTATCGTTTTCTGATTCTCCGCGAAGCGTCATATCAAATCAACCCCCAATTTTTGCAGAACCAACCTGAAATTAATGGAACTATGAGAGCAGTGCTCATTGATTGGATGAGTGAAGTTTCAACAGAATTTTGCTTGAAGAGACATACTCTGCAGCAAGCGATTTATTATTTAGATAAATACATTGAAATCAACAAAAATATCAGGAAGAAGTCACTTCAACTTGTGGGAGTTTCAAGTCTTTTGATTTCTTCCAAATTAGAGGTATTTCTCTTCCATATCATCATTTCATTAATCCATAATATTTTTTTCATAGGAAGTTCAATCACCAAATGTCATGGAATTTAGAAAGGCCTGCGATGACGGATATAGTTTAATAGAGATTCAAAACATGGAAGTGAGCATCATGCAGAATTTGAAATGGCTTTTATATCCGATTACTCTTCAAACTTGGACGGACATTTTTTTGACTCAATGGGATTTATATATTGAAAGTTGTGACCAAAATGATCTCGGATTTGTGGAAGGGGAACGAATTTATTTTCGAAAGAGTGATGAACAAAGCTATGTTCATTATCGAGATTTCACACAAATTATTGATGTCGTTATGCTAGATTATGAAACCTTGCAATATAAACAGAGAGTCATGGTCGCTTCATTGTTGTTTCTGTTATTGGGAGATTATTATAAAATTTTTACAAAGAAAGAAATAGTCCAAGAGTTTGGCAACACAAGCAAAGTTTTGTTTAATTTTCCACAATACACATTCTTGTTTTCAGAATTCCTAGAAAATTATTTGGGGTTCACATTGTATGAAATGTTACCCACAATTCAATATTTGAGCCAATTTTTCGATGTTGAGTTTCTGTATGAATTACCCACGGCTGAACATTTGTTCGAAGGAAATAATTTATTTGAGGGATATTATGAAGAATTTCTGTCATATCATGTTCATCATCAAAAAGCTTTAGAATTTATTAAAAAAAAACTTCATAAATAAAATTTTTATTTGTTTTTAATATTCTTTGTTTTGGTTCATAACGATTAATTATAAGATGGAACATTTTCTAATTAATTTTTTATTTTGGGAATAATTTTTTTTTTTTTTTTTAATTTCCGGGAATTTCTAAATATTTTTCTTTTTAGGGTTTTTATTTATAAAAAAACACAAAAAAAATTTATAAGTTTTTTCATTTTAAAAAGTATTTAGTTGTGTAATTATATGAATTGGTCGTAAATTTTTATATAGATTTAAAAATATTGATAAGTTTTTT
>Ga0302186_10002576_pt1 | contig 13818 bp, 18 predicted proteins | sample II_Bog_E1_2_FD_198782 | JGI IMG/M metagenome (GOLD analysis project Ga0302186, IMG submission 198782) | Peat permafrost microbial communities from Stordalen Mire near Abisko, Sweden - II_Bog_E1_1 | ecosystem: Environmental > Terrestrial > Soil > Wetlands > Peat | place: Sweden: Abisko... | reverse complement strand
ATAAATGTTATTTTTTCATTTTTGTTTTTCATATATTTTAACTTTTTTTTTCAATATTTCATTCTTTTTGATTTTTTTTTTATTAAATTATGTTATTTTCGTCAAAAAAAAAGAGAGAAAAAATTCACAAGATTTTCCAACCTTGAATTTGTTATTTATTTTATGGTTCTGGACAGATTTATTTTTCTATATTTTATGAGCAAATTTATCAAAGAATAGAGAAAAAAAAAATAATCATAATTGTTTTTCATTTTTTAAATTTCTGCTTTAAAATTTTCTTTTCTTTTTTAATAAATAAAAAGGGAAAAATTAAAAATAATGAGCTACCCCATGAAATATTCAGAAAGCAACTATAGTAGTGATTACGAAGAAGATGATGATTTAATGACCATAAAAAAATTTTTGAACACGATTTCCGAAGAAATATTTTCTCCCTTTAAAGACCCCATTCCTGACATCGAAGAGTTTTCAAAAAATCCAGGTAATATGAAAAAAAATTCTTCTGACTATAGTTTTTTATTAAAAGAAATGACCGAGAATTTTTTTCATCAGTTTTTTATTCGTGAAAATTACATCAAAATGCTCATTCAAATCATTTGTACAAGATCCAAAATTCTCATAAAAAACATTTTACTTTGTTTTTTAAAAATTTATAGCACAAATCATAGAACGACACCGCGAAAAACTAAACAAAACGAATGGTGAAATTACTAATTTGAACCGAAAAGCTGATAACTTAAGAAAAGAATTGGATTATTCAAAAATCAACATGAATGAGTACAAGGCAAAAAAATAATCATTATATTTATTATCTTTGATCCCTTAATTTTGAAAAATTCAGCAAATGTATAACGATATGTTGGAGAAATATCAAAAGCTTGAGGAGAATCTGAATACAGTGGAGGGGAAAAATGAAACCTTACGTGAAAATTTGTCGAAATATGAGAATCAAATAAATAATTTTAACGAAATCAGGGAAAAATATGAAGTCGTTAACTTTTTTTTATAAAAGAAAAGGAAAAAAAATTAATAGGAGCTGAAGAATCTGCAGAACCCGTACAATGATATTCTGGAGAACACGAAATTTGAAAATAAAGACTTGAGAAGTGAAATGAAAAACCTCAGAGGTCTTTTCATTTGTTCAATTATTTTGAATTACTTTTATTCAATTGAAGGGGAAAACCAAAAATTTCAAGATCAATTAAAACATACCCAGGAAAAATACATGGTCCTTTTACAAAGCCATGAGGATTTAAACTTATCACATTCAAGTTATTGATTTTGTATTTTTTTTTAAAAAATTTTTGATGAAGTTTTCTTAAATTTTAACAATTTTTATTAAATTTTAACATTTTTTTTTTAATTTTAACAATTTTTTTAGATCTTGAAAATCGGAATTTCAAGTTAATTCAAGATATTGCGCAATTGAAGGAAAATCTGGTTGAATTGTCAGAGAAGAATACTGAACTTATTTCTGAGCTCGAAACCTCCCAATTGAATAAGGCGAGACTCCATAAAGTTTCTTTTCATAGTGTCGAGCAAGGTAATAAAAATTGTTTTAAAAAAGAAAGAAAATGAAATAATTACCAGAAAAAGTAACGGAAACCGAAAATATTCAAAAAAAGAATGTTGATGGAACGAAAAACTTAGAAATTGATGGAAATAGAGAGCACAAGAGACATGGATCGTTATTTACCGAATTAATAAGCTTGCGCAAAACCGATCTCTTTTTTGAAGAAGAATTCATGGAAGAAGGTTTGAATTCTCGAAAGGAAAGCACATCCAAAAAAGAGGAATTCACCATCCTAGATAATATATTTGATCAGAAGATTATTCCTGAAATTGGTATTAATATAATTAGACCTTACCTTTTTAAAATCCATCATTAATAAGATAGCACTAGTAAAAAAAATGAAGAAATCATTAATAATGATGATACGAATATTAATCCATTGAGCAATAGTAATCAAAATGACAACACCATTATCAGCAACAATATCATAATAAAAACAAATAGAAAATCTGAATCCCAAAATAAAAATAGTAAACAATCTGATTACAGCTTTAAGAAAAAAAGTGAAGATTTGGTAAAATCTTCAATTTCAAACGAGATGATCAATTTTAATACTCCTATTCACAAATCCGACGCTTTAAAAATACTGGAAAATATCCCTAAGATCCATGCATTTGAAGTTCCGAGAGACAAGAGAAACGAGAATGAAAGTCCTGCTCGATTTAAAAAGGAGGCCTTTGCAAAAAACAGACGCAACCCATATTTGGTTTTTTATAATAACTAAGATGTTTTTTTATAATGTTAATTTTAGGATTTCTTCATTTTAGTAAATAAATCATTTTAATTTAATTGTTTTTGTTTTACTCTGATAAGACCAGCCAATGTGTGAAGCTCAACTCCAATATGATGGACGATATAATTGACGTAACTTAAGATTTTCTTTTTTTAATTATGAATTCCAAATTTTTTGTTTCAGATTGATGCTAAACCACTTTACGATGTGGTTATGGAATTGGGGGTTCCTTTTCATCAATGGTATGGATGGCTCAAAAATAGATTAGTGGATGTCTTTATTGAAAAGAAAAAAATGCATTCCTCCAACTCTTAAAAAATTTCTAATTAAATATTAAATGTTAGATAAAGGATTATTATAAATTTCAAATTAAATTCGCAAAAAAAAATAATCATATTCATATTCAATATTTCCCCAGAAAAAATAATATCAAATGGGTTTGCTTAGGCCACTCGCTTTGACTTTGACAGGTTTTTCTTAAGAAACCATTGAATTATAACTTGAATCTTGATATATTTTAAATCCATTTAGGCGCTACTGTCATTTTTCTGACATACCCTGGAAATTATAAGAGATTTGACCGAAACGTCCTCAGACCAATTAGAAATTATAGAGCGAATTTACAAGATTGGAATAGATTCCAAATGGAAGAAGAGTTCACTGATTTCCTTTCCGAATTAGGTAAAGGTGTTGTCAACACATTAACAGGAAATTAATTAAAACATCCATTTCGAATAAAACAATAAATAAAACTTTCAAATCATAAGAAACGAACAAGCAAAAACAAATGCTAAAAAAGGAGGAAATATTTTTTATTAAATCAACAAAAACAAGAAAACACATCTCAAATTTCAAATTTGAGGTCGATAATTCTTGATAATAAAAAAATAATTATTCGTTTAATTTTTTTCTTTTCATGAAATTACTATTAAAATCTAAAGGAAAAAAACATTGTATTTTCGTAAATTTAATATAAAAGCACCTTCTAATTCTGAAATAGTTTAAATATAATTAATATAATAACGAAAAAAAAATTTCAAGATAATGTTCTCTGATGATAATCAGTCAGTTTCTTTCCTGAAGGAAGGTGGGGATGAAGAGTTTGATAAGGCAATGAAAGGGCTTCAAGAATTTTCGTGTCAAGTAATTGAAAAAAATGAGAACAGACCGTCTATAGATTACGAAGCGCATAATGTCATAAAGAACTTGGATAACTATTATGATAACAAAATGAATTTCGAAAACAATGAAATGATCACTCCCTCTTCAGAAGTCATGGGTAAGTTAGATAATTTATATGGGACAATCATGGAATCCAAAAAGGATAAAGGACTAGAAGTAGAAAGAAATAGGGAATATCTTGGAGATCCAAAGGAAGCTCCCAGCAGGCAAAACACTGTGAAAACAAACAACTCAAAACCTAACTCCAAACGTCAGTCATTGCAAACTGAATTATTTACTAAAAATAACAAAAAACCATCAAAAGATGACAAAAGCTACTTAGACTTTCAGAGACTCAAAACCAAGGAAGAGGAAGATTTCTCGAAGAGTTTCTATGACTACCCTGTTATGTCCACACCTTCAATCAAAGGATCGTTTGCGGCAGGTTTTGAGCCTGCGAAGACAAATGCCTTACCAAATCAAACTCAGGCTTACCCTAATTTAGTACCTGGGGTGCCTGTGTATCAGGTAAACAACAAACTAACCTATACACCTCCATCATACCCCCCTAATCAACACATTTACCCAGGCAACACACCTCAAAATTATTGCAATCCTGCTTATGGCAAACCTCAACCAGCCTATGGCCAACCCATGCCTGCCTATGGTCAACCTCAACCAGCTTATGGACAGCCTCAACAAAACTATGGACAGCCTCAAACAGCTTATGGACAGCCTCAACAAAACTATGGACAGCCTCAACAAACCTATGGACAGCCTCAACAAATTTACGGACAGCCCCAACCAGCAGCCAATTTATTTTTTAATAATGGCACAAATTATAATTTCCCATATAACCCAAATGACCAAAGAAAATATTAATGAATATTTAATTTTCTTGTTTTTTCATAAATTTGCAATTATAAGAAACAGTTATTGTTGGAATTTAATTTAAATGGAAAATTTTTTTCAAACGATTATATTCAAAATAATTCATAATTTTAATTATATATCGTCTTTTTATTTATCTTTGAGTTGATTCAATGGGAGCCTGCTGCAGTGGAACAGCCCACTCGGATGTCACTGAAGTAAACATTCAAAAACCGAATAAACACGAGGAAGAAGAGGAATATGTGGGGACAGTCACAAAAATTAATAATCATTATAGAGGACTTGTAGTTCGATGTGCCCCTCCTGAGCCAGATGAGAAATAAGCATCATAAATTATAAATTCAAAAATTTCATCTATTTTTTTTTCGCTCTCTATAACCATAAAAGTCGAACCTTGAATTTTTTAAGTCGTTTTTCTTCCTAACAATTTTTTCTAACCTAACCATTTTTTTTTTTGTTTATTTTAGATTTTTTTAAGTTATTCACTTTTTTGATATTTTTCAGAATTTCTTCTTTTTTTTTAAATTTTTTTAGCGTTAAAATTTCATTTTTTTTGTTTGAAAATTGGTTTATTTTCTCTTTTTTTGGTTTTTTAACATTTTTATTAGAACTTTGATTTAACAATTTTTTTTCCTTTATTTATTTGAGTAGAAAAGGTAAATCCACATTTTTAATTCCATCTCCAATATAAATTCCTCCGAATGTTTTGGTGTTGGCTTTGTGATACCCAACATACCCAGGCCAAGAAAGGCTTCTAATGGTGATCTAAAAACAAGATTACAGAGCTTTATAAAATATCTCATTATTTACTATTGCTCCAGATGCATCTTTCTGAATAGACCAGCATCCCATTGGTAAATCAGAAGTCAAAGGGTCAAAGAAATTAAATTTAAAGAGGACATCATCTTGAGCTTGAGAAATGAATAAAAAAATAAAGTCCAAAACAAGAACGATATATATTTTAAAGAAGGAAAAAAAATGAAATTTAAATCAAAAGACATGTTTACAAATGAAAGCTTTCTTATCTTCGCTGATTGGGTTTCTGAAATGTTGATAGTTGTTGATATCCGATGCTTCTTGAAGAGTCAATCCTGCAAAAGCTTCATTCAATCTCAATTCATGGTTCGGAGTCAATTTATAGGCTCCAATGGGAATAACTTGACATTCAGTTTCTATCGCTCTCACAATATAGGCTAATCTATCTAATTCATAAAAATTCTTCGGAGGCACCTTCACCTCCTCTTCTTCATCTGAGTCAATTGCCTTTTTTTGTTGGGCCTGGATATTTGCAGGGTCATCAGGATTTGCTTGAGGGTCCGCACCCCCATCAGGGTTTTGGGGATCGTCTTTTTTTAAAGAAAATTATTATTATGGTAAAAATTGAAAAATACCAGGATTAGTGACTTGAATAAGACAATTGTCTTTTTTTCCTGTGAAGGGAAGTTTAAATGTTTCAACTTTGTCTTTGTATTCAGGGTTGAAATCTGGAATTTCAATGAAATTGAAGTCGTTGGTACTTTCAGAAAAAATTAATAACAATCAATATTAAAGGAACTACGCATAGAAGAATGTTTTATGAGGGAACTCGTAAAAGTTGAGGAAGTTCAAACATAAGGCAATGTAATAATCCCCACCAGTGCCTTCAATTTTTCCCCAAAACAAAACCTGATCAAACCTTTCATTCTCATTTATTTTCATAATAGCCAATTCCAGTTTCATTCTAAAAGGAAGGGAATAATTTTTGGGTTAATAATGTATTTTTGGCACCTTTCATCTAGATTCAATGTTCTACCAATTTGGTTGGCGAATTTCATATCAGCTGATAAGCGAGAAGAGTCCATCTGATAGGAAGTTTCAAAAATGTATTTGAATTTTTTTTCTTTGGAATATTAATCAAAAAAAGTTATTTTTTCGTATTAAGAATTAGTTAGGAAACTTTTTTGTTTTTTTTAAATAGTAAAGTTTTAGACTCAAGGATAAATGGCATAAAAAATTTTGATTCTGGAAAATTTTTTATTCCTTTCAAAGTCGTTATTTCAAGAGAGTGATTTTTTTCGTTTAATCTTATCCATTTCAAATTTTTTAAATTTATTTCGAAATAAAACCTCAAATCATTCATAACAAATAATAAAATTTCAAAATCCAATCACCTTCGATCTCAAAGCCAAAAAATGAGTTATCAGAACTACAAATATGACGTTCCAGGTGGTTCTGGCCAATATACATCCTACACCTATAGCTCTTCCGGTGGAGGTGGCCCGAGTTATGGTGCTGGTGCTGGCTCCAATACTGGTGGAGCCTCCTATGGTGGTGGCGGTTCCTATGGTGGCAGTGGTGGCTATGGTGGTAGCGGTGGTGTCACTTCCTATGGTGGTGCCAAAGATCAAGGCGGCTATGGAGGTGGATATTCCTCTGGAGGGGCGATATCTAAACCTCAAATTCAATCACAACCTGCTGGGGGGCAAGGTGGTCCAAAAAAGGATGATTACTTTCTTGGTGCTAAGCCAATCACAAAAACCGATCCTAAGGCTCTTTTGCCAGAGTTCTCAGGAGAAGGAGCTTATGGATATGTGACAGTTGACAACACTTCCAAAGGAGTGGAAGACACTTCAAAAGTTAAGATTTCAAAGACCAATACCGGTGATCCAAGTGATTTGATTCAGAAATATGGGAATATGAGCGCAGATGAGCTTTCACAGAAAGGTAATCTTGGAAAAACCCTTTATGGGAGTGCAGTCCAGTTTGCTAGTTCCGATGCAGGATTTGAGCGAGTGTTGGATAATTGCCTAAAGAAGGGAGTAAATTATGTTGACCCTGATTTCCCAACCAATGGCAAGTCTTTGTCAGGAGGAGATGCTGATTTCGACAACAGATGCTATGGCCACAAATTTGTGAGACCGAAGGACATTTTCAAAACTGACAACTACAAGATTTTCGAAGGCAAAATCGAACCAAGAGATATTAAACAGGGTATTTTGGGAGATTGTTATTTCCTTTCTTCTTGTGCTTCAATAGCTGAATTCGACCACAGAATTAAGAAAGTCTTTCAAGTAAAGGATGAAAGCGCTGCCAAGAAAGCAGGTGCTTTTTGCGTTCAAGTGGTTGAGCGAGGTCTATGGAAATCTATAGTTATTGACGACCAATTCCCTTGCGATAGTAGAGGCGAAACCTTATTCACAAAAGGTAACCATGCAGAGCTTTGGGTGCTCATTTTAGAGAAAGCTTGGGCCAAGAATTATGGTTCATATTTCCAAATCGAAGCTGGTTTGACCAGAGAAGCCATGCATGATTTGACTGGTGCACCATGTGTGACTCTCTTCGTTGATGAGAAGAATAAAGGAACCTTATGGAAGGAGATTGAAAATGGTGAGAGACAGAACTACGCAATGACCACGGGTTCATTGGATGAGGAAACAGGCGCAGATTTGAAAGGAGTTGGTTTGGCTGAAGGTCATGCTTACAGCTTATTGGGAGCCTATTATGTTCAGACGAACTCAGGCACCAAGGAGGAATTGGTCAAATTGAGAAATCCTTGGGGTCAATTCGAATGGAGTGGCAAATGGTCTGACAAGGACACTAGTTGGAAAAATGTCAACCAAAAAGAGAAGGATAGAGTTGGGTATTCTCTTGAAGATGATGGTGTTTTCTTTATGGACTTCAAAGACTACATCCATTATTATGATGCGGCTCAAATCTGTTACATTCATGATAACTACGTCTATAAAGCCATTGAAGTCAGTTCAAAAGCTGATGAAGAAAAATACTTCAAAGTCACTCTTTCCGGCTCAGGCCATCACGTGTTTTCTGTTTCACAATATTCAGTGAGACATTTGACCCCTGATGAGCAAGACGACCATTCATATGCCAAAGTCGTCATAAAAGCCGCAAATGAAAAAGGTGAAGTCGTAGCTTCGACTGATAAAGCTGATAGAGAAGTCTTCACAGGATTCAAAAGAGATGGTGGTCTCGATGAATCAATCACTTTCCAAACTGGAGTTAATTATGTCTTTGTGAAAGTGTCCTGGAAGGGTGGAAGATCTGACAAATATGGACTATCGTGTTATGGAGTCAGCGAAGCAAAATTTGAGCCTTGTTCAGCCGCTGAAGCTAAAAACATTGGTGGGAAAAGTGTTTCTGCTTCTGTTGGTGGTGGTGGGGGTCCTGCTCAATCTGGAGCTGGTGGTGCCTCTTCAGGTGGATATGGAGGAGCTTCTTATGGTGGTAGTTCTGGAGGGTCTGGTGGCGGAACTTCATATGGAGCTAGCACTGGCGGATATGATGGTGGTTCTGGTGGATATGGCGGTTCTTCTGGGGGATATGGTGGCTCTGGCGGATATGGTGGTGGCTCCGGTGGATATGGTGGTGGCTCTGGCGGATATGGTGGTGGCTCTGGCGGATATGGTGGTGGCTCATATGGCGGAGGATATAAATAATGAAAATTTGAGAAAATTTTAAAACAAACTGAATTTCAGATTTTTTTCAATTTTAATTAAGTTTTTAATTTTAAATGTTTTTTTTATTATTAATCAATTTTAATCATAAGTGAAAATCTTTATTAAAAAAAGACTTCATTTTTAATAATTTAAATTCTGATGCAAATTGTTTTAATTAAATTTTTTTGTCTTTTTTAATTAATTTATTACCGTAAAATAGTTTTTCAGAGATAATTTTTTTTCTAAAAATAATGAACCTTATTTTAAAATTAATAAAATATTCCTTGGCAGTAATATTGGAACTTGTCATACCATTTTGTTCTTAAGTTATCAAGACTTTGGTTGATCAAGCTTTGAATCAAATAACTTTATAAACAACTATTAAACCCAAATTACTTTTGAATGAAAATGTTCAAATCCCCTTCACTTTTAATGCCTTTTGGCTCGAATCTTTCCTCCAACTCCTGAATGGATTTTTCTCCTTTTTTAGTAATGAAAGGAATGATTGCGAAGAACACACCCAAAATGAAAAAAATTAACTAAAGATTAAAAGTTAATACCTGATTTAAAGCAAGGCATTGTATTCCCATGGATAGAATACATCATTTTCACCAGCAGAACTATCTTATCTCTATGTTTACGGACAGCTTTAAAACCTCTAAAAAGCAAATAATTTAAGAGAAAACCATTTTGTTTCAAAACTGATAAAAGAGCTTGCGGAATTTGGAGAAGAGACTTGAGTTTCTTCCTCCCAAAACTTCCAAATATTCGGTTAATAACTTGAAAGGCACTGGTTTCTCAAATTCCAACCCCTTTCCTAGATAAAAATTAAAAAAGATTAAAAGATTCCTCACAAAAAATTCTCAACCTGGCATGTTAGATAGGAAAAATCCAAAATCAATATGTATAATATTTCCATCTTTATGTAATAAAATGTTACAATTATGTCTGTCTTTTATTTGCAGAAAGTAGCAAACCAGAGAATAGGCAACTAGACTCGAACAAAAGTTATTTCTAGCAGCCTCTAATTGATTTCCATAATGAAATTGGAAAAATTGGTTCAAATTAGATAGATCTTTATAATTTTCAGAGATCTTCCTTTTCAAGGCATCAATCGTTACAGCATCTTTTATCATTTCCATGATGCCGCATTCAGGACCCAATGATAACACTTCGTATGGCCTTAGCTTCAAATTCAGATTTTCGGATTTGAAAATCTGATCGAATTGATAAATCAATTGCAAAGCAAATTGCTCTTGTTTTAAATTATCATGGGTTTTGATGATCAGATGCACCAGATCCCAGGTTTTCAGATTTTTAAAAATCGAATTTTCTCTGATTCTTTCTTTCTGAATAAAAATTTATAATTTTTTTAAGAAAATTTAGATAATACCTGATTTTCAGAATCCTCTCCAAAAATAATCTTCGTTTTTTTGATTTTGCCTGGACTGGAAGAAGAAATTTCAAAGGAATTATTGTCTTTTTTAAATTTTTTTCTCATTATCATTTAATTTTTATAAGGTTCTCACCATTTGCTGCATCTGATTGGCTGAAGTTGACCCTAACAGGGACCTCCAAGATTTTTTTATCTTGATTCGAGGTTTCGCTTTTGGTAAATTCCTTTTTTAGTGTATTATTCTTTTCACCATAAAACACACCTTAATAAAAAAATTAATTATTTTCCTGTTATTAAAATAAAAATTCACCCATTCCACTGTTTTTGGAAAATATGCTTTCAGTATTTGTTTTGAACTCTTCTTCCTCTGAAATCTTTTGAAGAATTAAATTATCTTCATTAGTTTTCGCTGATTGTTTATCCACAAATCCTTTTTCATTTTCAAAAGGATTTTCTGCTATCATTGATTTGAAATTTATCAAATTAGCCTTTTTGGAAGAAAAAGAGTTCTTTGGACTGTTTTTCAAAGAAGCAGAATTGCGTAGTTTCGTTGAACTTCTTTTCGAATTTTCCTATGAAATTCATTGATTTTAATTCAATTCATTTTTTTCCTACTTTTATCGTCATTGGTCTTGATAACTGCTTATCAATCTCCTGAAAATGGTTGATACCCTTCAATTCCTTTTTCTCATAGTCCCTATTATCAACAAGAGCATTTTTTTCCAACGTGTAATCCCTAATAAATTTGTTTTAAAAATTGAAATAATAGTTTAAAAAACTCTTCGGGTCTGAAAATCTCCACACAAATGTAATAAGGGGCTCTTTCTTTCGTACTAAAGACTATTGCTTCATCTACATTGATATTTAAAACTGCGTTATTTCTGATTCCGCCTTTAAATTTCTCATAAAATTTCATTGATTTCGTGAACTTTACTTTTAAAAAATGGGATGTACACCGCACTTGGCAGTTTTTCATTAATTTTCTCGAGATTTTCCTTCAATTCCTTGAGCCTATCTTTTTTATTACTTTTGACAATTTCATCTGAAACTTTCACCAGATCCTCGAAAAAATTCACGGTGGATAAAAACCCACTCACTTCTCCTTCTAAAATGATTATAATATTGAAGGAAAGTCGAATAAATAAATATAAACCTTCCTCCTCAAAGCAAGATGAATAATTTTGTAAAGAAATGTCGCTGGCTTTGATATTTTGATCCCATTCTTCTTTCTTAACGAAGTTTTTAGTTCCATAATCTTTGACATATTCATGGATAATGTTGTTTTTTTGCAAAGTCAAGTCAGATTGTCTGAAAGTCTGTAACAATTCATGCAATTCGGAATAGGCCAACAGGAATTTATTCTTCGAGTCTTCAGAACACATATCCACAATGCAATTCAAAGGTTCGTAAATTCTAAAGTAAAATTATAAAATCTGTGTAAAGCTTAAGAAAATTACATCGGGAATTCTTCGAAAGTATTTTTATCGATGATCAATTTCGAAAGGGATTTAAGACACCAATAAACCAAATGGCTGAAAAAAAAATTGATTTCGCAAGCTTCTTGCAAAAAACTGTTCAAACCCAGATTTTTGAAGTCCTCATGAAAAATTATGAAGTTGCTTCAAAAACCATTAATTTTATTAAATTTTCTTCTTATGTTACCATAATTGGGGGATGTAGAATTCCAGATCCTCTCTCATGATGTTTGAAGGGTCTAAAATTGGGTTTAATCGACATGCTTTTAACAATTCAATGGATTCTTGGGTGTTTCGGGAATACAAATGCCTGAGAACTCTCAAAGGATCGACTATTTGGTTTTCCTTTTTGAAAAATTTTATGACATGACCATTATTTTCATTACGAATGAGGCTAATGTTAAATCATCATCCCCTGTTTTTTTTCGTGCCAAACGATACCACGTATCCTTACGGGCTTCACTGTCAAGAATTGTCTCAGTCTGTAAATTAGTTAAATATTATTATTAGGAGGATTTTGAGTACAGTATAACAAGAACACCAACAAAAGGAGCCTTTTATTAAAGATGTGAGAGGAGGAGGTCAGAGGAAATTTTACTTGTGACTTTGAGCTTAAAACTGGTGCCAGTCGGCTCTCTCTGGATGGATTTATCGAAGTTGGCTTTTACTCTTTCTTTTTTGGGAAGACTTTCAATTTTCGGAGAAGCTTCTGACATTCGTTATTAATAAAAATTTTATTTTGTTTGAAATTTTTTAAACTATTAAAAATTTTTTCATTACAATTTATTTTTAAAAAATCAGAAACAGTTAAGAATGAACTCTCTTTATTATGACTTCAATTATGAATTAGATGATTCTTTTTCACATCTAGATGGAATGGCATTAATGAAAAAATTCATTAAAGATTTTGCATCTGCCTCCATATCAGTTCCTTCTTCAAACCTTGCTGATCTTATAACAGAAATCAAAAAATATGTAAAACCTTCTAAAATTGGAATCAGTTTTAAATTTCAAGACAATGAATTTTTTAAAGCAAATATGATAAGAATTATAGTTCCAAGGATTTTCTATGCTTTAGATCTATTAATCTACGATGCTGTGGAAAAAAATCAATTTTTAACAAATAATTTCTACTTTCTAAATGCTTTGATTGCTTTCTCAGAGCGATCTATATTGGGCCCAGTATTTGAATGCTTCCCGAGCCTTTATTGATAGTGCAAATTCAATAACCAATTCTACTAAGTCTAATAATAGACAATTATATAATATAAACATTCTTTTGTTTTAGGTTTCTCAATACCAAAGTAAAAAAAACCAAACTGACATATACTCAAAACCTCATTTTTGAGCAATGTGAAAGAATCTATCAAAAGGTTCTGAAATCTGATTTGTTTCTCAGTGCTTATCAGAGAATAATAAAGCAAAATAATTTTAATTTTGCATTTGAACTCAAAGATGTTTATGACATATTAAAACAAATTCCTTGCAAAGTTGTTTTTGTAAATTTCTCTGATTTTTGCGGAATGGTGGGGTTTGATGCTATATATTTGGATCAAACTAAAATTTTTGTCTTAAAGACAAAAAAAGAACAGATGGCAAGAATAATTGGCTTGCTAATACATGAAGGATGGCACTTTCTCATAAGATATTTATATGACAATTTCGTGATTACAACACCTCGAGGGGATAACAGTATTGAAGGTGGATATTCAATTGATAAAGAAATATGGGGGGGATCCTTTGATGTGATTTATTGGGATATTCAGTTTTGTGACAAAGTCTTAGAACCATCAAATTGGAACACCAAAAAATATTTGTTTAATTCGAATGAATTAGCATTAATTCCAAAAAGGAATGTACGGAATCCTTGTTGTTCAGGTCTTTGCATTGAATATCAAAGTTCAGCTGAGATGTAAATTCTTAAAAATTTTAAAGATGTTTTGAAAAAAAAACAAATTGATTTTTATAAAAAGATTCGAAATACAAGAAAATTAAAAAAAAAAAAAAAACTAAAATCATAAGAATCTTAAAAATGTTATAAAAAAAGAAAATGTGTCAACAAATTAAAAAGTCAGACTTTTTTTAAAATTTTTTTTACAAATTTAAAAACTTTGGGCATTTTCATTAAAAAAATGAATGTTTCGACATTTTAAAAA
>Ga0302186_10002575_pt1 | contig 13826 bp, 14 predicted proteins | sample II_Bog_E1_2_FD_198782 | JGI IMG/M metagenome (GOLD analysis project Ga0302186, IMG submission 198782) | Peat permafrost microbial communities from Stordalen Mire near Abisko, Sweden - II_Bog_E1_1 | ecosystem: Environmental > Terrestrial > Soil > Wetlands > Peat | place: Sweden: Abisko... | reverse complement strand
GACGTTTTCCGTTTTTGATCTGTCATAAAGGAATACCATCCTATGATAACGGAATCCTTTTTGGAGGAGCCCTTTGAAAAAATTAGCATTTGTTAAAAGAAATTAATTTACATTCATTTCTGAAAGTATTTGAATATCCCCTTTATTTGACCTAATTTCTTGTAAATTCCCTTTAGATAAAATAAAAAGAGACCCTTCATCCAAATCATTTTCCTTTAAAAAAAAAACATCAAAATTAACTTTGCTTAAAAAATTATACATTATATAAAAATTCCTCCGGGCTCAGTTGGATTTTCTTCATTGCGAATACCAAATTTTCAAGAGTTTGTTGTGAAAAATTGTTCTTAAAAAATTTTGCGCCTTGCAAAAGCTTCCCCAATGAATCCATCAAGAGCTCCTTCTTTAGGGATTTGTTCAATTTTTGCATTATTATATTTTCCCCAACTGAATGGGATTCGTTTTTCAAGGTATATTCTAAATACTTCCGTACACGACTCTGCAACTCAAAACCAACATCATATTCATTCATATATCCATTAATTATCCTTATACTTTCCCTGAGAAAACATATTATAAAAATTGTCAAAAACAAACTAATTTACTTATATTCTTCGTCTTGTTTCGAGATCATGTCCAAAAACTTTTTCATGGAATTTATGCAATATCCGAAAAGAAGCACCGAAATAATCAAAATAAAAACCCCGATCAAACATTCCAAATTATTGCTCGGTGAAATCTTTTCCCCAAAACCAATCGTTGCCATCATTGAAATGGCCCAATAAAAAGAATAGATGTACCTGGTCGTCCAATGCGACCCTTTCAAATTACTATAATCTAACCAAGTACAATAACTGTCCAAGGGATAAAAATATGCTACAGCATGCCAAATGCAGGCATTTAAATGAGTGATGAAAATGATCACGAAGAACATTTTACAAAAAATAAAAAGGAAATCCGTCTTCCCTTTTGATGCCACCATTTCTTCATAGTTTCTAATTGCCATATTCACTCTTTTGATCTTGAAGAACATGAGCAATTGTAAAAACTTCACTATTAGCTGCAGTCCTGGAAATATTCTTTTCACAGTTCCTTCTGAAATTATTGGCAAATATGAGATAAGATCAAATACTATTCCTTTTTTTAAATAATGATGAACAATGGAGAATTTATCTGTTATAACGACTCCATCTTGATAATAACCTGTGATGAATTTCATGAAACTATCGACTACCAGCATTAGTTCAGGCAAAATTATGATAAAATTAGCCACATCAGGGCTATAATGTGAGGCTTGAAAAGCTGAGACCAGCTCATCCTGGTAAAACATATCAAAACTCAACTGCATAGGAATTATGTAAAAGTAAAGCATTATGATGATCACAATCAACAGATCCCAAATGATCTTGAATTTATGTTCGGGTCTGATGGTTGGAATGAACTTAGCTATCCTTTTGAGATTAATAGAGCTAGCTTCTAAAAAATATAAAAAGTATATTAGTATTGTTTTACAGAATTACTTAGGAAATTTCCTATTTTTTTCATTTTCAGAAATTTTAATTTCATCAGTTTCAGGTCATTTTGGGTGAAATAAGATAGGTCATGTATGAAAAAGGTTGTCCTTTCAATTAGAGGTTTCTGAGTTAGCAAACCTGTTTTATTTTTTAGTTTGGAGAGGAATTTGAGGACAATGATCATCATCGACATAATTTGCACAAATTTCTTTACGATTATTTTGTTCGATTTCTTTCGTGATGCTTCTTCTTCTATTCTTTTTTTTAAAGGAACTTTGCATTTTGACCCAAAAAATAAGAAAAAATTTCCTTATTGGCGACCAAAATGTTTTTTTTTCCTTGTGCTTCATTTTACTGAAAGAAGAAAGGGTTTTTAGATTTTTTTTTATCCTCATAACAGAGATTCTTTTGGCTAATGAGACGTGTCATGGAGATATATAAATGAAAAAAAATTACTTTTGGAAATTTTGCAAGGGGTTTGTTGCATTATTGGGAGTTCTTGGAATGATCTTTACAAATTTTATTTAGGTATTTTGTTATATATTTGTTTTTTTCTTTGACTGTTATCTTTAATTTAATCATATTAAAAAAACAAAATAATCACAAAAATTTTACTTAATTTTTCCAAATTTTAATTAATATTTTATCACATAGTGTTTTTTTTCTTGAGTCTTTGACTGAAAAATTCTGTGTTTAACCAATCATTGAACGCGCTTTCCTTTATGATCTCATAAATTATCAAAACCAAACATACTAACAAAGGACCATAAATGATTCCTTTGATTCCAAAGGCGTAAATTCCCAAAAATACACTCAAGCCTGTAATATATGGATGAACATCAATGTTTTTTTGATAGATATCAGTGAACACAGTATTTGAAATCCAAATATAAAGAACTGGAAACATGAAAGCCTTGATATAATGATCGAAAAAAATTAAATATAAGGCCACAGGAATGCTGAGAAGCCAAGGGGAAAATAAAGGGATTAATGACATCAATCCTGCTAAAAGTGATGTGATAAACTCAAAATTTATACCAAAAGAATTCAACATCAGCCATGTAAATAAAATGTGATAAAAGGATATTTTTATAGAACATTCGAAAACCCCCTTGATTGATTTATATAGCTTCTCATTGAGAAGATTTTGGACACTCCTTTCTATCGGCATTACAGAGGTAATCTAAATAATGAAACTTTTGAGAAATAAAGGGGAAAATAAAAACAAACCTCATGTAAAATATTTTCTTTTGAACATAGCAAATAATAAAGACAAAAAACATAGATTAGAAAGTTAAGGAATGAATCGATCAAGGATTTGGAAACCACAACTATTTCCAATAAAATTGTGCCGAATAGCATGCGGAATATTTGAGAAATTAACCCGTGAATTTTATCGAATAGAGAGAAAAATATCTAAAAAACAATATTTTCTTCATAGAAAGATAAAAATAAAAACAATTATACATTTGACAGATCGAAAGTTTTGAGATCCAACTTAAAAACTGAAAGGCAAGCCATTGAAGAACAAAAGTAATGAACTAACGAAAATTCTGAGAGTATTGAAAAATTCCCATAATATTCATAGGTTTGGGTGCAATTAAAATACATTTCATTATAAGTGCTACTGTTTCCAACACTAAAATTATTTAGAAATAGTAAAAAGGATCTATAAAAAAAATACTAGCCGAAAGCCATATTTGTGAATTCCTTCAGGTTCAAAGTTTTAAAATTATCATATGCTATAAGTTGATTGGTCTCAGCAGGATTTGTCAAATTAAAACTTTTGAAAATTTCATCATAATATCCTAACATAAAAATGAAAAAAATACATATAATATATATATGAACCTTTTAAAAATTCCAAAGTATTTGAAACCTCCTGTTTATTTAGGAAAACATTGAAAATTTCCTCCAGATTTTTTGTCAAAATTATATTTAATTTAAAGCTATCATACTCCACCCCGAAAGTGTCATTGATTTTTTTCAACGCAACATCAATTAAATATTGGGACCTCAACAGAAACAACTTGATATCTCTAGCAGATAGGGACAAAAATAAAAGCAAAATCCCGATCATCATAAAGAAAAACACAATTATCATCAAAATCGTCACGAAATGATTAATCATATCTCTGGTTTTATCTTGATCACTAAATACCATTCTATAAATAAACGATGGCTTTTCTCCTTTTTTCAAATAACACCCGAATTTATTCTTAATAAAGTAAAAAAGATCAACACATATTCGAAACAGAAATTCCAATAAAATTATCAAAAGAAACATAAAGAAGGTCACTCTTAATGGAACGTTGAAAAAAAGTAAATAACCCACAAAAACACAACTGATGACATATATGTCATTAGTAAAATTGAAGGATCTGGCTGAATGGTATATACCTTCCAAGAGGATCTTTCGGTTTTGTTTGAAATGGACAATGTTCTCATAGATCCAAAAAACCAGTTGAAATGCTAAAGAATCCCGATAATTCGTCATTTCGAGAGAATATATCAAGTTGAAGATCTTCAAGACAATTTTGTCTTTGCTTTTGCGAAGCGCAATGCTTGAAATCACAGAAAATATCACAATAGTTAGATAATCATAGAACAAATAATAGATGAAATAGAAGAGGAAACCAATGAATAACGTGATGCATTGCGCAAAAACAAATGTTCGGATCAAGGAAGAGTCTTTTAACATATAACTCATTTGGGGCGGCATTACGAACGCAGAAGAAGAGAGGTTGCCTGATTGTTTATGTTTTTTATTGTCGGATTTTTCTTCCATTATTTTTTTAATTTTTATTGTTTTTACGTGGTTTTTAAAATAGCGACAGAATTTTGAAATTTCATTATAAAATTTATATCAATGTTAAATAAAAGAAAAAAATATGCAATTTCTAAATTTATGATTTTTTTGTTAGTTGTTTAATCAAATTATTCTTGAATTAGAAAATCCTTAAAAAATTCAAAATATATTAAGTCATTGATGTTTGACCTTCATTTTCTGCTCACACAACCATTTCCTTCAAAGGCATTAGCAATTTATTCCAATCAAAATCTATCAGCCATATCATATTCAGAGTCTTGCCCTTGAAAATTTGATTTGGTTTAATGAAGGGTTTTTTCGATTTGAAAATTTTATATAAAAAACAAATCACCTTTTTATATTTGTCTTGGTGAACATTCTAATTAAAGGGGTCTGCATATGGACGTGCCCTAAAAAAAAAAATACAAAAAATATTATTTTTAAAAAAATAGGGGTCAGCAAATTCAATAGAAACATGAAATTACCCATAAACCATAATTTCCAATATGGGGGCGAATTTCAAGTATGAGAAATATTTTTTAAAAATAAGTTGAAAAAATCACATTTTGTTTTATTTTGTAATTCAACGAGAAAACTATGTAAAAACGAGATTTAAACAATATATTTGATTTTTTCCGCGCCAAGTTTATAAATTCCTCTTTATTTCAAAAAAATCCCTTTCAAATGCGATTAGATGTTCCAGAGATGATTTGGCATGGTGATGGCACCAAAGAACGTATCACCTCCATTGACTTCCATCCTTTTTTCTGCACCTTTGTAACGGGCGGTTCTGAATCATTTGACTCTTTCAAGGAATCTGGCATTCCTATCTTCATCAAAGAATGGGAGATTATCTACAAAGAAGCGTTAAAGGAAGCCCATCCAGATGATAAAGCGGAATTTTTAGAGGCTTCATTCAATGAGGCTGATGGAAATAGCAACACATTCGGTCCAGTGCGTTTGCATAGGTATATTAGATATATCGGAGGATTTGAAGGGGGACATAACACCACTGTAAATTGCATAAAATTTTCCCCAAGCGGACAATTTTTGGCTTCAGGAGCAGATGGTACTTTCTATAATATGGAATTTAATTTTGTTGGGAGGGGTGTAGGGGGAGGGGGGTGAGATTAATATAATACTAACCTATTTTTTTTGATGGGAAGTAGGAGGAGGGGGGGTCTTTTAGTTTTATGAATATTTCTTTTTAAAATTTATATAAATTGTCTATTATTATATTAGCTGCCAAAAAGGAATCAGGAGCTACAATAATAATATGGTCTCGTCGTGAGAAATTCGCAAGATTTGGCTCAGAAGAAAAAGAAGTTGGCTGGGGACCGTACAAAACTCCCCTTTTTGGCCATGTCTCCGACATCACTGATTTAAAATGGTCCATGGACTCGAAATTTCTGATGTCTGGTAGCGTGGACAACGCTGCCATTTTATGGAATATTGACAAAATGTGCATGTTACAAAGGTTTGACGGTCATACTCATTTTGTCCAAGGTGTCGCTATTGATCCCTTCTTCAAATATTTGATCACGCAAGGATCAGACCGTTGTGTAAAAATATGGAAATCAAACAAATCCAAACAAAAAGTCAGTTTCTATCCTTTTATGGTAACTTTTTCTTATTTTTAACAAAACTTTTAATATTTTACATAGAATTTGAAGAAATTATCCTTTAAAACTGACAATGTAGAAAATGACTCCCAAATGCAAATCGAGATTGAAAAATCGCAGAACTTCTTCCGTTTGTTTTTAGACGAAACCGCAGTTTCTTCCTTTTTCCGCAGGCCAGATTGGAGTCCCGATGGTTCATTTTTCCTCTTGCCAGCTGCACAATATCAAATCCGAAAGGAAGACAAGCCATTTTCTGCTGTTTTATTATATCGTCGAAACGATTTCAATTCCCCTTGTATGGTTTATTCCACTAATAATAAGCCAGCCGTTTGTGCCAGATTTTGTTCAAAGCTTTATAAATTAGACCCAACCAAACCAAAAATATTCGATTTATCCTATAAAATGCTTTTTGCTATCGCTACTGTGGATTCAGTTTTGGTCTATCAAATCCATAGTCTTCAACCATTATTTATTGTGGGTAACATTCATTTTGCTTCATTAACTGATCTGGCCTGGTGCGCAGGGAAATGCCTTGGCATTAGTTCATCTGATGGTTTTTGTTCTTTTGTGTTTTTTGAAGAAAAAGAATTGGGCGTTGAATTGGAGGAAAATGAGGTGGAGGATGAGAATTTAAAGAAAGTGCTGTTCAGGGAAAATTATTATGAGAAGAAAAATGAGGAAACGGTGTTGAAGATCAATACAGAAAATCAAGAAAAACAAGAAGTGAAAATAATAAAGAATGAAAGTAATGGGAATGTGAAGAAAATCATCAAACCAGTGATGATCCAATCCTTTAAAGAAGGGAATTAATAAAAAGTTGTGTTAATAACATTTGAATTTAATTAAAAGAAAAATTGATTTCAAGAGGAAAAATTAAAGAATATTTGCTTTCATTAATTCTTAAATATAAATATAAATTTAATTACCTAAAGGAAATTTGATTAGAAGATGAAAAAATGAAAGAAAAATCAATATTTCATTGAAATTGATAACAGATATTTTAATTTACTAATGAAAAAATGTACAAAATTCAATATTTCTTTGGAGATAAAAAGAAATTTGATATCAAGAGAAAAATGAAGAAACTTTGATATTTAATGGAAATTTGCTTAATTATCGTTGTTTTCAGGTATTAAATGTTATTAGAAAATTAATAATTAACTAATGCCAACTAAAAATATATATTAGGTAACAAGAAAAAACTTCTCTCCAAGAGAAATTTAATTTGCGAGGTCCTGATTGTTGGTGACGATGGTCTTAAAGACCTTGCTGAAGATCGCCTCGAACACGTTATCATTGCTTTTTTTCTTGAAGTTATATTTCGAATTCCTAATCAATTCGATGAAAGTATAGATTAACCCCCAAGGATGTGGTTTTTCAATGATTAATCTTTCAGCAAATACTCTAAAAAATAAAAAAATGTCATTTTTATGTTTTTTATTATTTTTTTATTAATTCGAACCTTGTGATTTGTTCATGAATACTTTCACTATCAAAATCCACGAACATTGAAAGGATGAATTCGATGAAATAGTTGGTTATTATATTAGGGTAACTGATTTGATTGAAAATTGCGTTGAGAATCACTTCCCTCATCTCAAGGTTTTCCTGTTTTAGCAATTTCTAAATAAAATAACATAAATTTCATTAAAACAGGCAAATTTTACAGCGAGAAGAACATGGGATTCGTTTTTAAGTTCTTCAACTTGAGTAAGATTAGGCTTGGATTTGCTATAAATCATCCATGGAATTATCACGATGAAGGAGTTGACCACTGATACATTGATGACAGCTAATAAAATTAAGAGTAGGAAAATATAGAATAATACTTGAAGAACTGTTGAAGAAGAATTTGCTCCAAATTTGTCGGAAAGTTACCTCATTTTTATATTGTAAATAGTTGTTGAAATCATTCTAAACAAATAAAATAATTACATTAAATCAAAAATTTGCAAATTTACATGTAAATTTAGCTCAAAAAACTTGCTCTCAAAACAACTTGTATATATAATTGGGAATTGTTTCAATTCTTCAATTTGATCCAACTTCACAAATTTTATTAAATTCTCTATTTTTATAAAAAAATTACGTTATTCACATAGAAAGGATCCGGTGGTCTCATGGTTTTCGGGAAAGATGCCAAAATGATATTCCTCAATTGAATGAATTGGTCAGGGATCTCTTCACAAAACGAATATGCAAATTTCGATAAAAACTCTGGGAAATCATGCAAAAGCACCAATAAGACCCTCAACGTTCCCTTATAAAATGTCTTGAAGAATTCTTTTTCTATGGTGGTTTCATTGATCAATCGTTTGAAAAATCTCATCAGGTCCAAAATCAAATAATGATATTCCAAAGTGAACTTATTCTTTAATAACTTACAATGAAAAAATGGTTTAAACTGCTTACGTTTGCTAAAATTGTCGACATAAAATTGCTGTTGGAAATCAATTCGAGCCATGAGAAGGAAAATCCTGGGTATTTCAAAGGTTGAAGCTTATTGAACAATTTGATGAAAACATTGAAAAAATCATTAATTTCATTATCTTGGAAATTATATTCTCTTCTTTTGATGTCGTAGATTAGATTGAACAGAAGCTTGAAGAAGGGTCGTTGATTGAATTTTTCTTTATGATATTCATGATTTTTTGTCAAAACAATCAAGAAGGCATCGAAGATTGTCTCTAGAATTTCAGTGTTCTTGATCCCCATGACTGTTTTGAGGATAATCGTGATCAATTTGGAAAACGAGTCAATGTAAGAATAATCCATAATGGAGCCATTATTGATATTAGGGCAATTTTCTCTATTGTTTTTAAAAAAGTATAAATATATCTAACAATTATAATAATTACAATGAGTCCAAAGCTCGATTCACGCAAATGTCAATGACATACACGAAGAATTTCTTAAAATTCTCATCCAATTTCGAAACGAAAGAGCTTTCTAGATCATGGATATATGCGGTGATCTGGTTTTCTGTGGATAGAAGCAACCATTTATCGAATTTCTCAACAACTACCTCATATAATTGTTTGTCATATTCTCCAAAAATATAAGTAACAGCATTGATATAACTTTGAACATCCACATTGGCTGGAATTTCTTTTTTATTGGTTGGGAAATTAAGATTGGGATTGATAAAATTATTCATTTTTTCTTTTTTTAATTCCTCGAAAAAGCCAGGTAATTCCTTCGACACGTTTTCTCTGCTTTCCAAAATATTTTGTAAAATTTGGATCATGGCGAGATTTTGTGGATTCAAGACATGTTGTTCCAAAATTAATGAGTTCATCAATTTTATCACAGTGTTTTGCAGATTTATCGAGTTATTTTTGGTGAGGAGACTCGAGAAAATCTCATCAAGGTCCGTTAGCAGAATCAATTTCATGTTTAGCAATTTCATGATCATCGCATCATTGAACCGTTTCTCATCTTCAACCACTGCTCTGGACAATTTCTGGATATATTCTTTGAGCAATTTGTCTAGACTTTGGACTGATTGTTTGGCTTTGCGGCGAATCAATTTGATCAAATCAAAGAAAAAAGCTAATTTTTCCTTCTTGTTCAATTGGGAAAAGATCAATTCGAGGATTTTTATGGCTAGATCACAGGAAAGATTATCGAGAGAATTGATACTATTGAGGAACTCTTCGGTTTGGTTGAGAAGCATTTGATATTCATTGGGATTGAAGGCATCAGAGTTATCAAAGGTTTGTTCCATATCAATGAGCACTTAAATAAGAAATATGAATAATTTAATGATGAATTTATTAAAGTTACTAATTTGGAATCGTTCGATCACTTGCAACTTATATGCCACCATCATTTCCTTATCATATTCCTTAATGAAATTAAAAAATAAAGCTTTAAATTAAAAAAGTTATCAACATTTTCTTCATTTTCCTTCTTAGATGTGGCTAGGTTTCGATTATTGATCTGATTATTAGCGAAATTCTGATTGTTATTATAAAGAGGATTATTATTTTGAGTGATCTTCTTAGGGTTGCTACCAAAATCCTCATATATCTTCAATTGTTCATCTGTCAAACCTCTTATCGATGGTCTCAATGCCTCTGGTAAGAATTGAGTCATCCTCACGTAATTTTCATCATAATAATTCTCACCCTTTTCCCTTGCTATACGTCTTTTCTTCAAAATGTCTAAAATTATCTGATCATTGTTGACATCTTCCAAAGCTTTCTCAATCACGGCTTTCTTGATCAAGGCACATCCCAGATCCAAATTATCCAATGAAGTGATTTGCACGATCTTGTCAATGCTCTCTTCATCCAAACTAGTCTGTTCAGTCAAATATTCCTTCAAATATTGGCATAAAGCAACTCTCAAAGGCTCTCTACAAGTCACTAAAGCCAAAGATCCTGACAAATTCTGAACGATCAAATGTGTTCCTCTGAGGATTTTCCTCTCATCAGGTTCCAAAGAAAAGTCTTTCAAAGCCAATTGTCTCGTCGTGATCAAGGCTATGGTCACTGATCTAGACACTACTGGTGGGATGATATCTTTGATTGCAGTTTCCACAGCTTGTGCGACTATTATCTTGAGATTGATTCCGCTTTCAGTGAACACATTCAGGTTCTTATCATCAATGGTGATATATTCAGGCAATTGGGCAATTTTCAATTGGCTATTATAGCTAGTGGTCGTGGTGTTCGATGGTGGGGAGGTGGCAATACAATTGTTTTCGATTGGTTTTGTGACTGTAATTGGTTGAACAAAAGGCTGCATCTGCTTCTGAACAGGATACACATTCTGAATAGGAGGCTTCTGTTGATTCACCATTGAATAAAGTTTTTGATTGAGTTTAGCTGGGGATAGAAAATCTGTTGGTTGGATATTAACTTCTTCCAGACTCAAATTATGGAATAATACTTGAATTTCAAAACAAGTGGAAGTCTTGATCTCGGTAAGGCTCTTAATTTCGCATAGGAGACCCAAAATTACTGATAACCATGGATTTTTTGCCTTGAAAACCACTGTATCTTTGGATTGTTCCAAGATTTTGCATACTAGAGGCAGGACCAATTGAAGTTTATTATTCTGACAGGCATCGAAGAGGAGGTTTTTGAGGTTGAGATATTTTAACACAATAGGTTTTTCTCGTTTTAGGGTCAATTGTCCGAGCCAAATCCCAAGATTTTTGAGGATGTTTTTCCTTTGGTTAACCTTATCACATTGAGCTAATGGCATATTGAGGTATTTATGGATGCAGGCATAGGTGTCTTTAGTCACTTGGGTGAAGAGAGATTTCTTATTGAGTTTGTTCATCAAAGCACTGTAATTCATCAACATAGTGCTTAAGTTGATGTTTTCTTGAGCCGCTCGTTTATAGACTAGGATTTTGGAAAACCATTTTTGGATGTGGTCGTTTTCTAACAACGTTCTGAATTCCCCTAATCTTTCATCCATCTTATTAACTTCCAAATTATTTAATAGGAAAGTTAGCCGGTTCTGAACTTCTTCAGGCACATTGGTTCCATCAATGTCATCGCTCAACATGTTCAAATTAGATAATATCGGAGTTTTCTCAACAATCAATGGATTATTTTGAGGCTCTGGAGTCATTGAGACTTTATGTAAATGACTTCCTGGGTTCAGGTTCTGAATTATCGGAGGGTTCATGGGAATCGGATGGATGATCTGTTGAATCGGGCTGATGTTCGGAGCCAGGAGCCCCATTTGCAATTGGTTCATTGGGTCAAGACTCATTTGCAGGTTCATTATTTGTTGATTGCTGAAGGCGCTATAATTCCCATTTTCAATGAACCCTTGAGCGGCAGGTGTTATGGGGTTGATGATGTTTTTTTGTATTGGATTGGTGAGAAAATCAGCTGAATATGCCCCTTCGTTCCTCAGGTTAGCATATAAATTCTGGGCTTGTAATTGAGATGGTATTTCTGGGGTTTGATTGGGATATAAATTATTGGCCAATTGGTTGTTTGTTGGGGGGAGTTCAGGACTATCATGAATCAACACATTTTTGTACTGCATAGGTTCAGGCATTTGAGGGATAGGGTTGATGTTTTGATCCAATGTAAGGGTCTTAGTATTCAAAAGCGCCAAAATGTCAGGCTTGATATCCAAAGGTTTTCCCAAATTTTCAGCTATCTATAACATAAAAAAATTAATTAAATTAGTTAATTTGGTTAAGGCTTTACTTGTTTTATTTCAAGAAGCAGCTCTGGAGACTTTTCTCTGATCTGATCAACTAGGAATAGTGATTGGAAGTAGTTGGAATATTCAACGCATCTGGTTTTGAAATGATCCAACGCGATTTTCCCGAATTCGAACCGTTTCCCCGGAAATCTTTCCAATGAAATCTTCACGCAATTGATCGCAAGGTCCAATAAAGGCGACCCATCAATGATCCTATTATTAATAATCAGCCCGTACAATTTACCAGTGATCTTCAATTGTTTCATCGGATAATCGTCATGGAATCTGAATTCATCAAACAGATAATGTATCATACAAGCAAAGATTTCCTTTTCTGTTGGATTTGGAGAATTCTTAAATTTCGACAAAAGATCAACAACTTCCTCCACGCTCATCGTTTCATCATAAATCTTCTGGAAATATTTATTCGCTGCTGAATCCACTTCTAATTTCGCATTTTCACTGGCTGTTTCTAATGTAGGATAATATTTACAAGCTTCCTTATAGAGTTCCTGTGCCTTCTTCTTGTTTTTGGCTGATAGCTTATCAAATGCCACGACCAATAAATTATCAAAGATGATTGCGAAGCTTTCAAGTGTTAATTGTGCCTTCTCAAGAATATTATCAAAGTTCGTCAGGAGGTTTTGAGGGAGAGTTTGTGCAGTTTCAAGGCATTTCGCGCAAGGACTGATGATGTTTTCTTCTATGTATCTGAGGATTGCCGTGATGAAGTTGTTCCCCACTGTTTTTATCCTATCAGTGATCCAATGTTCAAAATGAAGGAACTCTCTTTTGCTAGCCAAGAGACCCAAACTTACTGAAAAAGCGTATTCATTGCAATTTGAGATGGGCATCAATGAGTCTTTGATTTCTTGGGTGATGTCCAAAACTCTTGATAAGTTCAAAGAGGAATTTTCCTTGCGATATAATTCGAAGATGGCTGAAATCATGAGAGCTTGGTTTAATTTCCAGAGGGACTCCAGGATAGGGATTGAATTGGAATGGTTCAGGAGATAAAGAGGAAAGAGGTGACTGAACAACTCATCTAACAAAGGGCTTTTTCTCTTGATTTGGGCCAGACCAATGATCAACATGTCAGGGCATTTTTGCAAAGGGGATTCAAACATTGACCGAATTGTGAGATAATGTTCTGTTTCTGAAAGATAGATCATCAAATCCAATAGTTCTAAACAACCCCAGAACTGCAACACTTGGGGGGTCAACGCATTATATCTAAAGTTCGGGTTGAAGTCTAAGGAAACTATATGTTTATTCAACTCGGACCAGAAAATTAGCTCAGGTTGGCCTGTTTGAAGCATATTCACGATGAAATGCATCTGGGAGTGAAGATGAACCCATGGCTCTAGGATCAAGTTTGAAGGGTAAATGAAGTTAGTGGGCTTTTTGCATTTTTGGAAGAATTTCAGAAAGGCGATGAAAGACTTCTGATCTTTGAAGTTCAGGTTTGGACGGTCGATGCGCTTCAAAACAGAAGACCATTTGATGTTTGGGATGATCTCGTTGGCGGTCTTCAGGAAGATCTCAATGCTCCAGGTGATGGATTTCTTGTCACTGGTGTCGTTTCTGGGTTTATTCCAATTATCTTAAAAAAAAATTCAAAATCAAAAAAAAAAAAAAAAAAAAAAAATTAAAAGAAAAAAAAATTAATTTAATAAATTTTTTTTTTTAAAAAAAAAGGTAGTT
>Ga0302186_10002573_pt1 | contig 13829 bp, 17 predicted proteins | sample II_Bog_E1_2_FD_198782 | JGI IMG/M metagenome (GOLD analysis project Ga0302186, IMG submission 198782) | Peat permafrost microbial communities from Stordalen Mire near Abisko, Sweden - II_Bog_E1_1 | ecosystem: Environmental > Terrestrial > Soil > Wetlands > Peat | place: Sweden: Abisko... | reverse complement strand
TATAAACCAATCTCCATTTTAATCTGTAAGGAATTTTTATAAAATTTACCGTTTTGATTGATCTGTTTCCGACACCAAGTAATAATTAAAAATTTTTTCTTTTCACCTTTTTTTAAATCTGTTTTTACGACAGTTTTGGTTTTCATTTTGCAGATTTCACATTTTTTTTTATTATGTCCATCCATAACTTCAATGCTGAGATATTCATTAAGTAAATTAATAATATCTTGCATTGAAATATATCCAACATAAGGTAATTCCAGGAAATATATAGTTTCCACCACGGTTTTAGCGTTATGGCATACTGTAAATGTAAAGTTTTTAGTTCTTATAATTTCCATTTCTTCTCGACATAGGATTGTACCAAAAATAGCATTAAACCAAAATTCTGTTGCATCTCCTTGGATGATTGATGAATCTAATGATCTAATTTTTGACAGTTTAGATTTTAATGTAGCTTTTTTTTCCATGAAAAATTGACTTCAATAATTCTTTGATTTATTAAAAGCTCTATAAATCTTCGCATTTCTTTTTCAATTGATTGTTCTTTTTTTAGTTTTATTATTGTATCAATAGTTTAGCAATTTTTCTATAACGTTTGAAAAAAATAGGTTTTTCATTATAGATGTTGTTATTATTTTCATTAAAATATTATAATTTATTGAAAATCCGATTCTAGAAGTCATTTGTAAGATGGCATTAAGATAACATAAATTTCCTCTATTTGGCAAACCTAAAGGTTGTAAAAAACCAATATTTTCATTAAGTTTTGAATTAGTTGATTCAACATCTGACCAAGATTCTTCATTTATTTCAGAAATATCATTAAATTTGGTTGTCTTATTATTTGATTTATTGTTCATTTTAGAATCTTCTTTTTTAGCACCCTTACTATCATTATTCTGTTTTTTTGGGAAATCTTTAAATTTAGTTTTTTTCAAAGGTAAAGACTTCTCTAATAATGGTTCATCGTCAAAAGGCATTTTTCGTTTTTTAGGATTTTGATTAATATAAACCTCGGGAATTTTACATCCATTTATTTCATTGGCATTATTGAGCTTTGTAAGATTATTTACTTTTTTAAGAGGAAATTTTTTTTTTAATCTTTGGTCAACATGCCATTTTATTTGATGAGGAGTCGAATTGAATAAATTCACTTGCTTCAAAATTTTAATCCATAAAATTATTGAATTCTGAGATAGACATTTAGCATGCGATATAAACAAAATTTCATCAATAACGCCTTGGAAATGTGTACGACTAATTCCCCAAAAAATTTTACTTATTCTTTTTAAACGAGACCAGAGTGATTCTATGGTATTTGTATGGATTTTGATCTTGAGCAAATTTTCTCCTATCTTAATAGTCTTGAGTTCCTTTTTGACAAATTCTTTTTTATGTTTTATTTGATCTGTTTTATAACCTTGTAATCTTAAAATTCTATATGATTTCCATTCATCGCTTATCACTAAACTGGCATTTTTGGAGATGTATCGATTTACTATCGTTTTTATAGTGTTGGCATTACGATTAGCTACAATTACAACCCGGCTTTTTTTAGTGTTCCTTTCTGTCATGCCGATCACCCAATCATTTTGACGAACTTGACGACCTTTTCTATTAGCACTTTGTTTTTTTTTTATGAATTTGGCTTCATCTATTTCAATAATCTCACCGTTTGTACCCAGTTTTGGCAAATTTTCATAATAAGCCCTTAAAATATCTCTGATTCTCTTCTTTAATCGTGTATAGGTTTCATCACATATTCCCGTTTCTTCCTTAACTTGTAAATATGGTGTTTTGCTCAGAAAGCATTTTCCTATTAAATAAAATATTTCTCCAACATTTAAGTTAAAATCTTCAAAATTTAATTTTGGCTTTGTCCAACTGTGATTATTTTTTTCTTTTTTGAAACAGGTTGAATTTGGACATCTAGTCACTAAATGAGCTCCAATCATAGTTAATGTTCTATATTTTTGGCAATTTTTTGGGGAGTATTTTTGGCTTTGAAGTAAATTGTTATCAATAAGATAGTTAGCAGCAAATTTTTGGTCAACCAGTATACGTTTCCAATCTATCAAGTTCTTTTGTTTAGAAGAATTTTCTGATAGATGGCATATTTTAATAAGAAATTTATTTTTAATATAGCTTTTTTTTTTGGCATATATATTATAAATTACAAAATTTCAAATAAAAACTAAAGGATGATAATTATAAAAAAATTAAAAAAACCTTTTAATTTTTATAATAATTTGTAAATAAAATATAAGCTTCGTTTCTTCTCTTCTGCATTTTTTCTTGTTCCATAATTTATTTTTATTGTTTCTAAAAATAATTAATTTTTTTTTTATGATTTGAGATAAAAATTTTCATTTTATCAAGCCTGATTATTTATTATTATTTTCCATAAATTGCTTCATAAAATCTTTCAACTTCTCAACTCCTTCAATAGGCATACCATTATAAATGGAAGCTCTGCAACCACCAACACTTCTATGTCCTTTGAGCTCAAGTAATCCTTCAGTCTTTGCTTCAGCCATAAACTTATTTTCAAGATCATCGTCTAAAAAAATTCCAAATTAAAAAAAATAATAATAATCAAACAAACTGTTTTTTATTCTAAAGGGCACGTTCATTTTTGATCTAAAGGCTTTTTCTATTGGGGCATTGTAAAAGCCATTTGAACCATCTATGAAGTCATACAGCAAATTAGCTTTCTTTTGGTTATGATCCACCCAATATTGAAGGCCTCCAACTTTCTTCAAATACTCAAAATATAATCCACAAATGTAGATTGAAAAGCATGGAGGAGTGTTGTGCATTGACTCACTAGCAGCCATGATTTTATAATCACACATGGTTGGAGTTAAATCTAATTTTTTGTCAAGCAGATCTTCTCTCACAATCACAATGGTCACACCAGCTGGACCGACATTTTTTTGTGCTCCTGCGAAAATCAAACCATATTTTGAAACATCGACTGGTTTGGAACAAAAATTAGAAGACATATCACAAACCAAAATCTGATCCTTTACTTTAATAATTTATTAATTTTTTTTTTATTGAATTTTTCTCTACCTTCTGGAACAAAAGGAAATTCAAACCCTGAAATGGTTTCGTTGTCACAATAATAAAAATAGGCTCCCTCTGGGTCAATATTCCAGTCTTTAGGATCTACCAAAGCGGTCACTTTTTGGCCTTTAAAATCCATAAATTTTCTCAATTACAAGAAATAAAAAAAAATTCACCTTTCACAATCTTAACGACTTCATGTGGTTTACAGTATTTTTTGGCTTCTTCATAAGCTTTTAAACTCCATTCACCAGTTACCAAATAATTTGCAGTTGTTTTTCCTTATTTTCATTTAATACGTAAAAAAAATCTGTATAAACCTCGGAGCAAATTCATGGGGACGCAAGCGAATTGCAAAGTGCCACCTCCTTGCATAAACAAAACTTTGTAATTTTTAGGAATGTTGAGCAAATCTCGAAGATCTTGCTCAGCCTTTTTGATGATAGATTCATATTCTTTGGATCGATGGCTCATTTCCAAAACAGAAATACCACTCCCTACGATATTTGATAAAATAATATAAAAAAGGGAAATACCATGCCAATCTATAAGCTCCTCTTGAGCTTGTTTCAAAACTTCTTTTGGAAGAACACTGGGACCAGCTGAAAAAGAATAGATTTTTTTTGATGCCTTTTCCATTTTTTGTAAATATTTTTTTATTATTATTTGATATCTTTTGATTATCTTAAGGTTTTTTGTTTTGTTTTTGAAATTTATAATAAAAAACATCTTTTATCAAAATTTCAAATATTATTTTTTTAAATCAATTTTGGTTTGATTTTCCTTTGGACAATTCCAAATTGGAAGCGAAAGCGAATCAGAGCATTTGAGACAAATTTGAGTCAATTTGGTATGTTTTTCAGTAGATTTTATTATCAAACTTATGGCATAAATTGCTCCATTGACAACATTGTTTAAGATTTCTTTCAAATTCATATCAATGTTTCCAATTTTAAGTATTCTATATAATTTTTGGAAATTTATGATATATATATATTAATCTGTAAAAAAAAAAAAAAAATACTGTTTTTGGTTTTCCAACATTAGAAGATAGCTACTTTCAAATAAATTCTGAAAATAAATTTTGTAATCTTTATTTTGGAAAAAGGTGGGAACATCTTCACAATCAACAGGAAAAGGAATCCTAAATATTTATAAATTTTTTTATAAATAAAAAAAATTGGCAACCGTTTATTTTGATGTAAAAGTCTCCCATGTTTTTTCATTATGGTGTCATATATTGAAAAATCGCAAAATAATTGATCTATCTCTTTGATAAATTTTTTCTTCATTTCCATGCTTTCCCCCTTTAAAAATCTTTTGTTGTATTCTATGATCTAAATACATTAGAAAATTGTTTTATAAAAAAACTATTTTTTATACCATGAGTTTTTCAATGGCAAAATTGATTTTCTTTAGTTTAGCTTCAAATTTTTCTTTATTTTTCACCAAGAAACAGAATTTTGAGTCATTTGAAAGTCGAAAATTTGGTAAAGGACTTTTTTAAAATCGAAATAAATAAATAAATTAAGCAATATTACATTTTTATGCATTTGAGGGGAATTTTTTTGGGCTTTTTATCAAAAAGGACCTCAAGCAAAATTTCAGATTTACAGTTTGTATCAATCATCATTTTTTTTTCGCAATAGTTCTTCAAAGAACCGATCGTTTTTTGGATTAATGTTTTATCAAAATTTATCATTTGTGTCGTTCTTTCTTTGATTTTTTTGAATTGATTTGTTTCTTCATTTAAAAATGCTTGCAAATCATTCAGTTTTGGAAATTCATAAGGAATTTTGGATTTTACTCCTTTGCTTTGAGAACCAGATGCTGAGGAACTTACAACATTTGAGTCTTTTTGGATTTTTTTAGTTCTCTTCAACAAGCCATTAGAATAATTTCTAATATTGGTCTGGCTTGTAAACATAAAGATGTGTTTTAATTTTGGATTTTTTTTTTTATGTTTTTATTAAAAAATAAAAAAACATTTTTCTTTATCAAATTAATACATGTAAATTTTTAATAATTTTACAAATTATACGAAGAATGAATATATTATAAAATATCAAAATAATTATTAATTTATAATATATATTTATAAAAGTCTCAAAAGACGGAATATCATTTTAAAACTTAAAAAAAGACTTAAAAAGCCTTTGTAAAATAACAAGAATAATGAGTTATCAACTCACTCTGATGAATTCTCTCCCAGATCAATTTGAAATAGAATCCTTCAAAACGCTTCTAAAAGGCATTCCCACATCCAGAACAAATTGCTACTTTGAAAGCAAGAGTATAAACGGCTTTAAAGAGAGTCTCCATGAAGAAATCCAAGACTTGTTGATTGAATTGCAAGCCTCAGAAGAAAACCTGGAAAAGATCATAAAAATTTTCATTTTATTTCTTGACAAATATGAAAAACAAATGCTAGAAAAAGATGATCAAATATATAATCTTAGCACAGAAAATGAGAAAAATCAGATGAAGTTATCCTTAGACCAAAGTCATCAAGACCCTTTGATTAATCAAAATATTGAGTTATTAGAGAAGAATTCACAGTTTAAACAGGAAATAGACATATTAGAAACTCAATGCCAAAAATATGAGGATATAATCCATGAATTGAAGTCGAAAAAAATCAGTTCAAATCAACAAGAAACAAATAAATTTGATCTAAAAAAAGAGTTCATAAAACATCATGAAAAATTAAAAGAGGAACTTCCGAATTATTTTTGCATATGTTTAGGAGATTATGACGAGATCAAACAACAAAAAGCAGAATTAAGAGGGAAACTTTCAGAAATTCGGATTGAAAACGACGAATTGAAGCAAAATCTGAATTATCTTAAAAATAAACTCGAGAAATTTGAACATCATGACAAAAAGATATCCTGCGAAAATCAAAGACTTAATACAGAAATCATGAAAATTCAGAAAATCAAACAACAATTTTTTTTAGGCGAAAATGAAGAAAAAACAAATGGTCATACAAGTTCACTTCGAGTGAAAAGCTTATCACCGATGCGAGAAGAAAAAAATGATAATTTTCCAAAAATTGGCTTAGATATTAGAAATAAATATTGTCGAAGTCCTTTATTAAGAAAGAAAAAAGAAAAAAAAATCCAGGAAATTAATGAAATGAGGGAAATAGTAAGAAGGTCGTCAAGAGCCCTTAGTTTCAGTTACACTTCTTTATTGACAGAAATCCAAAAGGCTTTCGAGTCTGATCTAGTGAAAATCGGAGTTGATAATATATTTGAGGAATTTGATATGAAGGAAGACAAAAGCAATGAAAGTCAATCAAATGAAGGAGATGATAAAAACCTTCCAGAAACCAAAATAGTTGAAAGAAAACTTTTCATTAAGAAAATAACTAAAAGAAATGAGTTACAAGTCTCGTCGGAAAAATATTTAGAAAAAAACGAAATTCAGAATAATGTTATTCAAGGAAATCAAGGCAATATACAACCAAACTTAATGGAGAGATCATGCTTCATTCAAGGAAATAAAGGGGAAAATCTTAAAGAATTTGATTTGTCGCTATGCAAAAAAAGTGCTAAAAAATCTTGGAAAATCAATTGTTTTTACTTGATAATATTTGTGCAATTCATAATAATAAACATGATCAGAAAAATTAGTTTCTGGGTTATCCAAAGCAAAAATTCAAAAGCAAATGGGTTTATCAGAAGAAGTTTTGAAAAAGGAAAAGATGTTTATGTGAGCATCAACAAGCTTTTGCTGTTTTTTTGGGGGTTTTTGATTGTTTTTCAAATGAGCTTCATATATAAATTCACCAAAATAATTCAAAGAATTTTTAATTATTAAGAAGCTTATAACTAATAAATAATTATTAAATTTAAATATCAATTTCATATAATTTTAAAATTCCTAATTCTATATAAAAATAAAAATATACAATTGCTAACTCAGAACAAATTTCTGAAATAAGTGAATTTAAAAAGTATCAAGGTATTTTTTCTGTTTATTGTAAATATTTTTCTCTGTTTCTATTTTCAAAGCTAATAATTGATTTCTTAGTTCTTCAGGAATTTCCATTTTCATCACAGAAACTGAATTCTTTATTTTCTTCTTTACATTTTCAGATGTTTTAGGTGGATCATTTGGATCATTTATTTCGTGAAATTTAAGAGTTTCATTTATTTTTAAATCTGTTTTTGATCGGATTTCATTAACGATTAATTTGGATGGCATTTTCTTTCCAACTAAATCTTTATAAAACAGATTTTTTTTGTAAATTTCACAATAAAATTCACACCTCCATAGTATGATTTCCAATTGCAATTTGGATGATTCAACAAATATTCTTTGTCTTCCATGAGAACCTTAGCCTTTTTTAATCTTCTATAATGATCCTCTAAACCAGGAATTTGGTTGGGCATGAGTCTGAACAAATTGTAAGTACTTTTCTCGTAATTAAGCTTCATTGGAGATTTTGAAAAAGATTTCTAACTTTTTGAGATTATTTTTTTTAAACATAAAAATTAACGAAAACCGCGAGATTGGGGGTAAAACTGCAAGTATTTTTTTCCTGATCATATATCTTTTCTTTTATCACTTCCAATTTCTCTTCTTTTGATTTATTCCATAAAATATTTTTTTTATATACATCAAGGATATCTAAAAATGTTTGTATTTATTCAAATATATTTATTAACTGTTTTTTGAATCTTCTTTTTTTTGAGTCCTTTCTTTGGAATCTGCAATTAAATCATCGATCTAAAGTTGAGTTTAAAACATTTCCACAAAAATTTGGGTGGACTTTTAAATTTTGTTCAGTTTCAGATAAAATAATTTTCATTTTATTTTTGCTTTTCTGTGGTGTTTTGCTTCTATGTGGCAAAGGGGAGCGGAAATATTCGCCAAGATAATAATTATGGGTGTCTTCGTTTTTTAATTCAGCCTAAAACTATTATGAAAAAATAAAATAAAAAAAAATAAAGAAAACCTTAGAAGCAGCGTGATAGTATTTTAAACTTAAATTAATGTTTTCCATTTTTTTAAGATGTTTTTATCACTAAATTAAAATTTTTTTTTTTTTTTTATTAAAATACCATAATATTCCTAATTTTTTTCTTTGAAATGATTTAGTTTTATTAGTTTTTATCCAGAATTATCTCATTTACCTTTGCATAAGCTCTGAGAATCTGATATATTTCATCATTATATTCCATAATGAAATTTTCCCAGGTTTTTTCCAATTCTCTAATTAGTGATTTGAAAATGTTATCATATTGTCCAACATGGTTGATGAATATTTGTTTTTGGTTTTCAGAAATTAAAAACTTAAACACATAAAAGAACCAACATCTCATATAGGATGTTTTCACTCCTTTTGGTAATAGTTTTACTTGGAAACCATTAAAACTCAATTCCATCATTCTATTGCATTTTTTTTCAAATGACTGGCATTTATCTTTTAAGCACTTCGCTAATTTTGTTTCGGATATTTCGTCTAAAAGTTTTTCGTTCCATCTAATAAAAACCTCTTCTGCAGCGTTGTGCATATTTTTCAAAATGGTAAGCATTTGGAAAAGAAGTTGAATGGTCAAATGAAATTCTTCGAAGTTTTTAGGGTTTTGGAAAAAATCTTTCTTAAGCACAGCAATTGTTTGATAATATTCCACAATTTTCTCATCGACTTTTCCCATCAACTCATTTTTATTTCTAGAAGTTATTTTATTAAAGAAGTTTTGATAGTCTTTGAGAATTGGATGATCTTTTACATTTTCTTGCAAAAGTTCTATTTTTAAATCAAAATAGATCTTTTTTTTATCCCGAAGCTCCTGCAGCTCTTTTTCAACATAATTCATTATTTTGTCCTCATAAATCTCAATCAAGAGCCTAAATATTCGATTAACGAATTCATTGAATCCAGACGAAGGCAAATACTTTCTTTTATCCTTAATTTTTTGAATGAGATCTTTGATTTTCTTTTCGATTTCTTCAGGGGATTCTTCATCTTCCTCCCATTTTTTCTTCTTTTTTTCGAGATATTCTGGAGTTAAAACAATGCTCTTCAAAGCTTTTTTGGCTGAAATGAATAATAATTGTTTTTCATTGAGAAAATTTTCGAATTCATTTTTGTTTTCCTTTTCTATATCCATAATATTAGATTGGAATTGTTTTTCTTCGACATCAGAAAGTTGCATTTTGAATTTGTTAATAGAATTTTTCAACTTCAAAGGATCTAAGACATCATGCAAACTGATAAATACCAATTTTTGAATTTCAGCTACATTTTCTTCTCTTTTTTCTTTTTTTAAGTCATTGAATTTATCGACTTTATTGGCAACTATGCAAATGCGATTTTTGTTAAGACAATTTATCATTTTCTGCATATTTTCTTCTTTAAATATATTAACCTTAAAGTATTTTATAAATTTCTTGATTTCGGTATTTGGCTTCTCCACATCAAAGCACAAAATGGCTCCATCGAAATCGATTTTTTTGACTATTTCATTCAGATTAATTTTAAAAACTTTTTCTTCTTTTGTGGGTTTTTTATCTTTTTTGCTTAAACAATTGTCATCAAACCCTGGAACATCGACAAATTCCACAAAAGGCAGCATTTCCGCAGTTTTTTGTTTTTCTTCATCTCTTTCAAAGGCAAACATCCTCGTTTCTAACACCCAAACCTTCAATGAATCTTTTTCTTGTTTATTTATTTCTTCTATCCTTTTCTTTATTTTATCCTTTCCTTCATAAACATTTTTCGGATCTGTCTCAGAATAGAACCGAGGTTCAGCATGTTCTGATAAAATTGGCCTTATTTTACATGCAAAAGAGGTACATTCTGCTGTGTTGCTTTCCAAAAGATCAGACCCAATTAAAGCATTGAACAAAGTGCTTTTGCCTGTTTTACTGAGACTGAATGCTGGAATAATGATTCGGGTAGAGTCGAGAAAATTCAGGATGTTTTTGATTTTTGTTGATTCTGAACTGAATAGGGCTTTGTCGGTTTCAAATAATTCATTTAAGGTGGAGAGCTCGGTTCTCCAATTATTCAGATTTTGCGGATAAAGAATACTATTTTCCATGAAATCAATATTTCTATTTATTTTTGTTTTTGAAATTATCAATGAAATTATTTCCAAAGAAGATATTCTCGAGCTTTTTAAATTTTCAAAATAAAATCGGAATTTGCAAATTTCTATGATTTAAAAATTATTTTAAAACAGTCACGCAAAAAAATTATAAAAAAATACGATTGATAAATTTTGTTTCTAATTTCGAAAAAAATTAAAAACCAAATGCATTTTCTTTTAAATTCTAAATCTTTTTGTTTTCATTATTGTATATATAATATTTGCTTCCTTCTTGGAACATTATCAGGGATGCTTCCTGGTTTAACTTTGGCAGCAGGATGCATTGCGAGCTCTTGAGGAACCTCTTGATTATTCTTAACCAAAAACTCTTTTAAATCATAAAATAAATCTTCATTGTTTGAAGTCAAGAATGTGACAGCTAATCCTTTTTTGCCCGCTCTTCCAGTTCTTCCAGTTCGATGAATGAAATCTTGAATATTTTTAGGAGCATCAAAATTAACAACCATTTTCACCCCTTCAACATCCAACCCTCTACTAGCTAAATCAGTGGCAATCAAAATATCATATTTTCTGTTTTTGAATCCATCCACTGCTGCTTCTCTTTGCTCTTGTGTCTTTCCTCCATGGTACATCACACATTTCCACTAAAAAAATTCATTAAATTACCAAAAAACAATAATAATTGTATACCCCCCATTTTTCAACGATGCCAGTAATCACCTCCACTCCTTTCTTTTGATTAACGAAAATAATTATCGGTGGTTCTCCAGCATCGAGAATATTTTGCAATCGGTGTCTATGAACAATTTTAAGTTCATAAAACTAGTGTTTATTTTTACTTTTTCTGGTTTTCTGTGATCATCTCTACTTTTTGTTCGATTTCTTTTTTCCCTCCTCCTGGTTCACCAATCGATATGTAGCAAAAGCTTCTTAAGTACCTAGATAATTATTTTAATTTGTTTCTTGTGAACTTAAAATAAAAACTTTTTCGCGATTCTCTCCACTGCGGGTGGCATTGTAGCAGAAAAAAGATGAGTGACTCTGAAGATTTTTTCTCCTGTAACAGCAATTCTAGCCTGAAATTCAGCTGTGGTTTCATCTTCTGACTTTAAATTGGTCTGTGGAATCGAATCCAAGATGTAATTCACGTCCTCTTCGAATCCCAAATCGATCATCTTATCAGCTTCATCCAAAACAACCCAATTGCATTGATTTAACACTGTGTATTTGCTTTGCAAAGCATCCTTTATTCTTCCAGGGGTTCCAATTAATATTTCACAACCTTTTCTCAAATTGAAAGCCTGATCCTCAGATTTTCGCCCTCCGACTACTATCGCAGATCGAAGTTTCGTGTTGAGAGCGAATTTTTGGAACTCGATATCAATTTGCAAAGCTAATTCTCTTGTTGGAGTTAATATCAAAGAGTAAGGGCCATCTTTGCATGATTCATCATCCAAAGGTTTTAATTTTTGCAGATAGGCGATCAAAGGAATTAGGAAAGCGGCTGATTTACCACTTCCTGTAGGGGCGATTCCTATTAAATCTTTACACTCCATTCCAATAGGTATTGCTTGCATTTGAATGGGTGTTGGCACAGTGTACCCGATTCTTCTCACAGATTCCGCAATTTTCGCAGGCAATATAGCTTCATCCCAATTCCTCATTGGTTTTGGGACTCTGCCACCTTTGATTATGATGTCATTATCCTTAATAAAAATTAGAAAATGAATAAATAAGAAGAATACCTCTCGAAAGATTCTCCAATCTCTTTCATTCATGGAATCAGTCAATTTTTCTGACCAATGCTTAGAACGGCCGAGATCCCGATCTTTAAATTGGATGAGTTTTTTATCTTCTGTTGCATTAAGTTTTTCAATCTCGATTTTTTCCTCTTCTTTTTCTTTCATTTCCTTGTTCTTTTTTTTAAGATCGCTGTCCTTTTGTGGCTTTTCATCAATGCTTTGCTTCCCTTTTTCTTTCCTTTTTTCATTTCTTTTATTTCTTTCTTTATCTCTTTCTTTTTCTTTATTTCTATCTTTTTCTTTATCTCTTTCTTTATCTTTATCTTTTTCTCGATCCTTTTCTTTATCCTTTTCTCGTTCTCTGTCTCTATCTTTATCTTTGTCCCTATCTTTTTCTTTTTCTTTTTCTTTGTCTCTATCTTTTTCTCTCTCTTTGACTCTGTCTCTTTCTTTGTCTCGTTCTTTTTCTTTGTATAGTTGTCTTTCTTTGTCCTGATCTTTTTCTTTTTCTCGTTCTTTTTCTTTGAATGGTTGTTTCTCTTTGTCCTGGTCTTTTTCTTTTTCTTCCTTTTCTTTTTCCTGATCCATTGCTTCGTCTTTCGGTTCAAATTTCTTGATAAGAGTTTCATAATTGCTTATAAATTTTATAGGTTTTAAAAATTGAAAACTCCTCATTTTTACCAAGAATTTTTCTTCTGCTCTCTAATATCTATTCCAGCTTTCAAACCTCTTCCAAACAAAAGATTTTCTTCATGTCGATGAGCGTATCTAAATAAATGATGAAAGGTTTGACAATGAAAAATTTTACAATGGATTGGCATCATATGAGGTATCTTCACTTGAGTCCCATTCAAAATTAAAAATATTTTTGAATTTTTCTGAAGGTTTCAAGACCTTTTTTTTTTCTCTGTTTAAGCCCAAATATTGAATCTATGAATTTAAGAACTTTCGAAATGTGAAATTAGAAGAAAAAATACTTTAATGCTTTGCAATTCTTTATCTTCTCCTTTTAGTTTTATTGGTATTGTAGCTCTAGTGTTGCTTGTGACATATTTATCTCTATCTTTATCTTTGCTTCTGGAACGGCTTCTTATGAACTCTTGGTCTGGATCCCTATCATTTTCTTTTGTTCGATCGCTTCGATTTTCCTTCTTATCAAAATCGCGTTCTTTTTCCCTGTTCCATTTATCCTTTTTATCTCTTTCCCCACGACCCTTTTCCTTATATCTATCGCTAGACCTATCTTGATCTTTTTCATATCTTGATTTTTCCTTGGTTTTATCTTTTCTATCTTGGTGGTTTGTCTCATCATCATTAGATTGGTTTTTATTTTTTTCCTTTTCTTCTTTGCGAACCTTTGGAATAAAGGTTGGCTAATAATAAAAATTTTCTTGGTGAAGAAATTGAGAAAACAATTGAATAACCCTGAAAATTTGAGTTGCAACCACAGGTTTTGCTATTTCTTGCATTTTACGGAATTTTTTTTCTTTTTTTTCTATTATTATTAAGTCAAATTTTTCTTTTAATAAAAAATACAAATTAGAGACAAGTAGCCGTAAAATGGTTAAAATTATATTTATTTTGAATGATTTTCCTTCAGGAACATGCAAACATGTTATAAAAATATATTCAGATTGATTCCAGCGTTAATCACCCTTCCGAATAAAATTAATGAAAAAGAAATGGTCTAAATTAAAGTATTAAAAAAAAATTTGACTGCCGATATTTTGAAAAAGAAAAATATACATTGTACAGATTTAATAAGAAATTTATTATTCTAATAATAGATTTTTTCAAAAAAAAAAAATCCCATAATAATTTAAAATCAAAGAACTATAATAAGAGAAGTTTTGAGGGAAACTATTAACCTTACGCCAGGGGCAATATCGAAGCAAGTGACGTAATAACTGATGCGCGATGGTTGCTAATTGAAAACTAATCCAATAAG
>Ga0302186_10002572_pt1 | contig 13832 bp, 7 predicted proteins | sample II_Bog_E1_2_FD_198782 | JGI IMG/M metagenome (GOLD analysis project Ga0302186, IMG submission 198782) | Peat permafrost microbial communities from Stordalen Mire near Abisko, Sweden - II_Bog_E1_1 | ecosystem: Environmental > Terrestrial > Soil > Wetlands > Peat | place: Sweden: Abisko, Stordalen... | reverse complement strand
AAGAATGTCAGGGTCTCCCGGATTATATTCATTAAGTGCTTCGGCATAATTTAAATAGACCTGAGCTAATCTTAATAAAATACAAACCCTGTCCTGTATATTCCATGGACCAACCGGCGCACATTTTCTTACGACATATCCTGTAGGACAGTAGTCATTTACACCTGCTCCTTTACCTGAATTACCTGAATAATTTAATGTGGTATAAAAAATTCCTTGTTGAGTATCCAGCCATGCCTGGCCATTAAATGTAATATTTGCATAAAAACGGGGTTCTCTCTGGTAATACATCTTCGAAGACCGTAAGGGCGCAAATATACGGGTTGACAACGATGGATCGAAATAATTTGATGAAGTAAAGCCTGATTCAGTATAACCTGATGCCGGATTTATAATTGGAGTTACACCATCTGGCAGATATCCGGTAATAGGGGAAAGCCCGTTTGCCATAAAATACAAATCAACCATCTCCTGAGTAGCACCCAATCCTCCGGCAGCTCTGTAATCGCCATTTGGTGCCCCATTGTTATAGGGAGTCCTGTCGTATTGCATCGTTGATTCAGAGTTGGATATTCTGTAAAAAATCATTTCTTTGTAACTCGATATTTGGGAATAAGCTCCACGTAATGCAGTTAAGCAGGATAAATATGGATCTAATGTACCACTGGCGGTATAAACCCTTTCAAGATCATAATATTTAGGTACATAACTGTTTATAAATGTTGCAGCAGCGTCGGCTGCAGCTTTCCATCTTGCAGTCTTGTCAGCGTCTGAAAGACCATTCGGAAATAATAATTTCCCGTCTTTATTTGCCAAAGTTGCATAATAAGGATTGCTCCCATTGTATAACGGACTTGCCTGCAACATGGAAGCTTCAATTATAAATGCCTGAGCTATTGTTTGATCTATACGGCCATAACCATTACTGCTCGGACTTGAGTCAAGTGATACCTGTTCAATCAGACCTCCTTTTATAGCTGTATTTAACTCCGAAACTATATAATTCAAACATTCATCTATTGTATTCCGGGGTAATTGAACGGCACTTAGAGGAGAATTCAGATCAATAATATTTTCACCTAAAAGTGGAACCGGACCATAGGCTCGTACTAAATAGAAATAATAAATAGCTCTGAGTGCTCTTGCTTCTGCTGTCCATTGGCTTAGTTCTGTTGCTGAAAGTTCCTTACAAGTTGGAGCCTGAGCCATAAAATTAGTTGCATTATGAATCCCATCGAACCAGGCTGTCCATAATTTCGAATCTAAATTGTCAGATGAAGTAAATGTGTTGTTATTAAACTCATGACTTGTAACAAATCCCCATACATATGTAGACTCATCGCAACCCGCTGTCCAGGGCCCTTCAGTTCTGTATATAGTTGTTTCAGCTACCTGCCGTTGATTGAATTCATCAGGAATATAGGTATAAACAGCAGCTAAATACTCTTCCGTACTTGCCCTTGTTTCAAAAATAGTTTTATCAGATAAAATATCTGTGGGAACTTCATTCAAAAAATTTGAGCATGACGTAAATGACATGATGAATAAAATCCCAATTAAAATATAATAATATGTATTTTTCATAAAGCAAATGTTTAAAAGCTAAAGTTAATACCTAGTGTATATATTGATGAGTTAGGATAACTCGTTCCATTACTTGTGTTTAATTCCGGATCCCATAAGTTGAATTTCGAAAATGTTAACAAGTTTGAGCCCATCACATATATAGTTGTGTTTTTCACTCCCATTTTATTTACCCATTTTTTCGGTAAATCATAAGATGCCTGCATCGTCTTTAATCGTAAAAAATCGACGTCTTTAACCCACCATGTACTTGGTTGGAAATTATTTACATTGTCGGCCTGATCCGATCCATAAGCCAGACGGGGATAGAATACGTTCTGACTTGGATTTGCAGCATTCCAACGGTCTGCGATATTGGAAAACAGGTTTCCACCTCCGCCGTCACCTGAGAAAGGATTAATACTACTGCCACTTAACAATCTGTCAGCACCTTCAGTTCCTTCGAAAAGAAGACCCAATTTGAAACTCTTATACTGAAGATTAAAACCAAAACCATAAACCATAACTGGAACATCACCATGTCCGATAGCTGTTTGATCGTAGGAATCAATTTTGCCATCCCCGTTTAAGTCCTTATAGATAATATCTCCGGCTTGAACAGCACCAAATTGAGCAGGAAACGGTCTTTTTGTAGTCGCTTGTTGAGCAGCAGGCAAAGCTGTCCATGCATTAATTTGGTTTATATCATCTTGAGTATAAAGTCCATTTGCTTCATATCCCCAAATAGCATTTATATTATGACCTGCTTGATTCATCCACGGATAAAGTTGATCCGGCTGATCGCTTTTTACCCATTGATCTTTACTAAAGGTAACATTACCACGTACAGTTAATTTCCAGTCTTTTCCAAATTTTTTATTGTACTCTAAGTTACCATCAAAGCCTTTATTATCCACAACCCCAACATTTCCGTATGGAGAAGATTGATAACCTAAAAAGGCAGGAATAGACAACGTTCTTGCCAACAGAATGTCGGTACGATGTTCACTATATAAATCGAAAACTATTGATAACTGATTGTTAAATAATTTAATATCAGTACCTAAATCCTGTTTATGTGAAGTTTCCCAACCAACATCTTCAGCATCATTTATAACACTCACTCCGGATGTCTGATTGTTACCTCCCCAGCTATAGCCATAGTTGGAATCATATTGATATTGTGCGAGATACATGAAACGTCTGTTTGAAACTTCACCATTTCCTATTGTTCCATTCGTGTAACGAAACTTAAGGAAGGAAATAACAGGACTAATCGGGTTCCAGAATTTTTCATTAGAAACAACCCAACCAATACCCATTGCAGGAAATGTTCCATACCGGTTTTGTGGTGCAAAATTTTCAGAACCATTGTAACCGACATTAAACTCTGCAAAATAACGGTCGTTCCATGAGTAAGTAGCACGACCGGCCAATCCTTGTTCACGATATGGAAGAGATGACTCTAAATCTCCAACCGGATATACTAATTTACTTTGTTGGTTATACAACAATAAACCACTAACTCTGTTATTACCAAAAGTTCTGTCATAGGTAAATGAAGACTCTAAATACTCATTCTGAGTTCCATTCGTTGAACTGCCATATCCCAGAACATCGGATCCCGGATAAGTCTGGGATAAAATTGGTTGCCCGGTTGCATCATATGGATTATTTCTATCTGTAAAATAATAGGTGGACTCTCTTTTTGACTCAGTTACATCCAAATAAGAATACACATCATAAGCATACATGGCAGAAAATGACAACCCCTTTGTAAGCATTGATAAATCCTGTGTTAAACGAATATTTGAATAGATTTGATTTGTGCTTTGGGAGTCATACCCTCTCATTGTTTCATCGGCATAAGGATTACGTGAACCGCCATTAGGGTTTATCCCCGGAACATAAGCTTGTCCATTGACATAGAACATTTTTGGATAATCCACCGGGCTTATACCCATCGCCGAAGAATAAATATCAGATGCAGCAATAGCCGGATAATTGCCTAAACCTAAATAACCCTGAGCACCAATAACTACAGTTGTTGTTCCGGTTACTTTAAGATTTAAATTAGTTGTAAAATTATAACGGCTATAGTCCAACGCAGAATTATAATCTTCAACATTATTGGTCTTCATTAATCCTGATTCATTATAATAGCTCACAGATGCATAATAGTTTGCACTTGGACTTCCACCTCTGACATTAACATTCGCTCTACGATTACTTCCCCAGTCATTAAAAAGCTCCTTCATCCAATTTACATTGGGATAGAGATATGGATCAACATTATTTTTCGTGTTATCCATATAGGCTTGTGAATATTTCGGTGTCTGATTATTATTCGCGAGGGCTTCATTCGCAGCATTCATATAGGTTAAACCATCTGCCATATCCACGGATTTTGTAAACTGAGTTACACCTTCATAATAATCGACAGTTACAACCGGCTTACCTACGATACCCGGTTTAGTTTGTATCAAAATAACTCCATTTGCACCCCTTACACCATAAACGGCTGTAGCTGAGGCATCTTTAAGGGTAGTTAAAGATTCAATATCTTCAGGATCAATATCGTCAAATGCTCGCTCCACACCATCAACAAGGACAAGAGGAGAAGATGAATTTGGTGTTGAAATACCTCTGATCCAGATATCAGAAGCATCTTTCCCCGGTTCACCTGTTCGCTGAACAGCTATAACCCCGGAGATCCGTCCTGCTAAAGCAGTACTCAGACTGGAACTGGGTATTTTCAAGTCTTCAACATCGATAGTTGATTGAGCGCCTACATTACTTATTTTACGTTGTTGTCCGTATCCAACAACAACTAACTCATCCAATGCATTTACATTTTCAGATAAAGCTATATCATATACCGACTTATCACCTGTAATAAGTTCTTCGTGCGGTTTAAATCCTATATAGGATAATTTGATAGTTGCATCATCTCTGACATTTATTTCATATAATCCATCAATGTTAGTAATAGCACCGTTACTGCTATTTCCTTCTTCAACAACAGAAACTCCGGGTAAGGTGACTCCTGCCTGGTCAATTACACGGCCTGTTATTCTTTTTACTTTACCGGTAGACTTTTTTACAGGAGTATTTTTAAAAATGTTGATATTTTTTCCGTCAACATGATATTTTAAATTTGTTCCTTTTAAAACGATATCCAGTGTTTCATTTATATCTTTTCCTGATATTTTGACACTGATTTTTGTATTGGAGATATCAGAGTCAACATAAAAAAAAGAATAATTGCTTTGTTTTTCAATTTGGGACAAAATTTGTTTTAAAGTCCCTTGTTCAATGTTGATTGAAAATTTGTTCGACTGAGCTGCTAATACTGCAGGAATAAATAAAAGCATTAAAAGCAGAGTAATAGTCTGGAAACTTCTCGTCCATCTCTGGATTAAATATTTCATCATAATATTAATATTTGTATTAAGGGTGACAATTACAAAAAAATTATTTCAAACAATATAAACCTTGTTTATTTGAATGTGAAAAAATTCTATTTATGTTTTCATTTTATGTGTTTTATTAATTACTTGTTATTTTGATAGTATCTCTGTCAATTTCCCATTTTATAGGAATACTTCGGGAGATTATGTTTAAAATTTCATCTAACGATTGCTCACTATGGAATGTACCTGAAATTACTGTTTTTGCAAGTGTTTTATCTGAAAGGATAATTTGTTTATTGTAAATAACTTCTAAATCATTCAATAAAGACTGCAGAGATTTGGATTCATATCTATGTAAATTATTCATCCACTCTAAAGAAGAACTTGCATTTACATTCTTAATAATTATATCATCTGTCAATTTATTGAACTTTAATTCTTGATTTGGCCTTAAAGTTATTTGATTCCCATTCTCATCTTTATTGATATCAAATCGTATCACCCCGTGAATTAAAGTTGCTTTTACAAATTTATCGTTCGTATAGGCACTAACATTAAAAGCAGTTCCTAAAACCGTAATTTGACATTTCTCCATTTTAACAATAAAAGGAACCTTAGCATTCTTCCTGACATTAAAATAGGCTTCTCCGACCAATTGAATGCCTCTTTCCGTTCTATTGTATTCACTGGTATATTTCACCCTGCTAAATTTGTTTAATACAACCTGAGTTGAATCGGGCAGATAAAGTGTATCTTTTTGATCGCTGGTTGCAAAGGCAAAATTATTAACAGTTTTTACTGACGGTTGATCCATGGTAAATAACAGCAGGACAGCTGCAGCTGCCGTTGTAATAACACCAAGGAAAATCCGCTTGATAGTTCTGTTGTAGGTCCTGACTGGGGTGAGTTTGGTTTTCTTAAACCTGTCAAATGCAGCATCTGCCTGAATACCATGTGTGTATTCTACCCGGGATTTCCAATAGGATTCAAGTTTTGAAAACTCAGCTTGGTTGGCTATATCTGCATTCAACCACTGATCAAACTGCTCTTTTTCCCGTACGGTTGCTTCGTTTGATAATACTTTGAAAATTACGTAATCTATATTGTCCATCTTTTTTATACCTTAATTTGTAAGACGTAAAAAATTTAAAAATCCCTTAGTGATAGTTTATAAATAATACCTGCCAAAGTAGTAAGATATTATTTGCCGATCATTATGTGTTTGATATTCAATAAATAGATCGAGGAATATATATTATAAAAAATAAACGTTTAATTATAAATTGCTGATATTAATCAATAATTCTTCCGGAAGTTTTAATTCTGGTTTTTCAATACAACTCTCAATTCCTTTATAGCTTTTGTAATATGGGCTTCAAGAGTTTTTACCGATATATTTAATATCTCTGCGGCATCTTTATAGTTCATTTTATCTTCTCTTATCAGCTTAAAAGCCATTTTACACTGGTTAGGTAAAGAATTGATGGCTTTATCAAGTGTGACAGCTAATTCTTTAGAAATCATGTCATCTTCGGGAGTGGTATCAGTCCTGAAATAAAAATCCAATGGTATTTCACTCAATTGTTCGAAATTCATTTTTTTTGCACGTAAATAATCGATGGATAGGTTCCTTGAAATGGTATAGATATAAGCATTAAAATTTTTAATCTCCATTAATGATTCTCTGTTTTGCCAGATAATTAAAAAAACGTCTGATATTATTTCTTCGGCTGTTTGTTCTGATTTTATATAAATTGAAATAAATCGCATCAGTTTATCAAAATAATGGCGGTATAGAAATTTTAGAGCATGTTCTGAATTTCTTTTAGAAATATCTTCAATCAGATAATTTATATTCCAATTTATTATATCACTCATAGTTTTAAACCGGAATTATTTTGATTTGTGATTTGGTTCATCTTGTAATAAACGGATTATTGAACTGAATTTAAATTAATCCTGGAAAGGTTTATTCTGTTCTGTCTCTTTAATCAGGAAACAGAAGAATCAATCTTGCAGTTCTTTTTAAGAGTATTTACTGAAAAATAATCATCACTTTATTGGGATAATAAAAAATGTCCTTAACCTTACTTTTACAAAACATTTTATTCTTAGACGTAAAATAGTTCAGATTCCCTTAGTTGAAATAAAAATAAAAATGATTATCCGCATTTTCACTTCTAAAAAAAGTTTACCGGAATTATTTTCAGTATTTTAGTATGATCTAAGATGGATCATTATTTTTTAATTCAGTTTAGTTCCAACAAAATGAAAAATATTCTCTCAATTATAATCGATTTTTTTCAATTGTTTTTCAACTGTTTTTCAAACTCTTTCATAAATTATAAACTGATTAGTATTAAATAAGCAGACAAAAAGTTAATAATATGATCCTATATAGGGTTATATTATTAACTTTTTGTCTACTTATTATTAACTTTTTATCTTCTTATTTTTCTAAACGGTTGAAAAAAGTCTGACAAACTTATTGAATGTTTTTTTTAAATTTTTATTCACCCGAGATCATAAATTTTCAACTGTCAGATGAGCAAATACATAAATTTTTTAATTATTTATTTGCTAATAGTTTGAATGAAAAAAGAGTTCCCGATTAGAACTGCTAATTCTGACTGCATTACCAAAACATTAATAAATAAACGGGTTAATCCCGTAAACGTAATGTCACTTCGTTCCATTGGTTAATTGTTTGATTAAATGTAAACCACTTTTGAAACCGACCAATTGTAAAACGTAAATGAATAAATTGTAAATGTATCAGGATTTGGTTTTTAAAGCAAGCCTTAATTCCTTTATTGCTTTAGTAATATGAGCTTCAAGTGTTTTTACAGAAATATTCAGTAAATCAGCTGCATCTTTATATTTCATATTATCTTCTCTGATTAACTTAAATGCTATTTTACATTGATTGGGTAGGGAGTTGATAGCATCATCCAATGTTTTGGTTAATTCTTTAGAAATCATATCATCTTCAGGTGTGGTATCGGTCCTGAAATAGATATCCACAGATATTTCATTGAGTTGCTTGAAATCTTTTTTTTTTACACGTAAATAATCAATGGATCTGTTTCTCGAAATGGTATAAATATAGGCATTAAAGTTTTTTATTTCTACTAATGACTTCCTGTTTTGCCAGATAGTGAAGAAAACATCGGATATAATTTCTTCTGCTGTTTGTTCCGATTTTATGTAAATCGAAATGTAACGCATTAATTTATCAAAATAATGACGGTAAAGATCTTCTAAAGCAGATTCTGAATTCCTTTTAGAAATATCTTCAACAAGAATATTTATATCTCTTTCTGTAAAATCAATCATTGGGATATACCTTAAGTATTCTATAAGAAGCTCCAGGATTTATTTTTACATAATAGACAGACATCGTGATGGCTAATTTGGAAAGTTGATATTTAATTTAGTCCGGTATTATATTCAAATAATGTTTCAATAAAAGATATTTTTAATGTAAAATTAAATTCTGATCAGTTTGATTTGACAATGAAAATAGGTTCATTTAAAAGAAAAAGTATACAAGTCAGTAATAAAATCAGTATTATGTCCTATCTAAATTGATTCTATTACCGATTATATGTAAAAAGAAAGATACTGCTTGTGAAATCCACATTATTCAGGAAAATAATAAACATACAAAGGTCAGTCATTTTAATCCCTGAAAAATTACATAACTTTGGGAAAAAATTATAAGATTCACACATTTATCGGAATTTTAACTTGTTGAATTTTATATATGTTTAATCCCAATTGTAAGAAGCAAAAAGCACATAAATCAGAATTGGATTCTGATTTATGTGCTTTATTCGTTTAATGTTGATTTCAAAAAAAGTAAATCGTTTTTTTTCTTTTATCCTGTAATGAATTTTATACAATAAATATTAACTATGAAACAGTAGTGAATGATGAATTAACCTGTCTGATTTACTCAATAACTACTTTGTAATTTAATATGAAGTTTGAATCATTAGTTTGTTTTCTGATATTCAACAACAAGGGTTTCTTCCGGCTGAAGAGTGAATTCTGTTGTCCCTTTTACAAATGAATCAGTCGGCTTATTCAGGATTTTTACAGACTCTGCATCAGGTAAAATTACATCAACCTTTTCAGGTGAATCATTCTTATTGATAAGAACAACCACATACCCTTTCGGAGTAAGCAATGTTTTCATGGCAACTCCGGCTGAAAATTCTTTTAAACGAATTGTATTCTTTGGTAAGTAAGGAATAAGATATGTTTCGATAAATTTTGAAAGCGGAATGTAATTATCAGTCAAATGTGCAGCAATTCCAATGCATGTCGGAATCCATAATGCCCTTCCTTTGCCAAAATTATTCATGATGAAAATAGCATCACCGCCAACGTTTTTTGCCAGTACTTTTGTTTGAGGATTAGGGAAAATTGTAGATTGAAAGAGATGAGAAGGAATTTGCAGATCTTTTTCTACAGTTGTAAGAAAGTCGGGTGATACAAATTTAATTTCTTCCAGTTTTCCTCCTAACAGCGAAGATAATTGTGCATATTTGTTTGTCTGGGTGCGCATATTCTCATCAAAGAATCCGGTCAGCCCTTCCACCAGAAGTGTCCCTCCTGTCGAAACGAAGTGCTCGAGTGAATCTTTATACAGGGAAGGAATAACTATCTGATTGGCTAAAATGATGATCCGCCCGGTATTATTTTCCTTGAAATGATATTCATCCATGGATTGAATGTTTGATTGGATTCCCATTTGTGAAAGCGTTTCATAAAAACCAATAAGCGATTTCATTCCGGCATCAGGCATACGTCCGGCAAACTCCTGTCCTTTGGTTTCCGATTTGCGTTCAGCCCACATCGATTCACGTGTATAAATCAATGCAACACCCGATTCGGCCACCTGAGAATTGTTAAATAAATCAGTACGTGACTGAACAATCTTACTTATTTCAGCTAATTTCTTCAATCTATCTGTGGGGCGGTTTAACAAATCGAGCATTGCCCATTCGCCCGATTCAATGCCCGTAGCCCGGGGGTTGAGTGTCCAGTATATCATTCCTTTTGATCCGGTTCCAAGTATAATCCATGACCATTGTTCAATTTCTTCTTTGGTAGGACACATTGGAGTGCTACCGCTCCAGATATTGTTTCCTGCCTGAATTTCAGTCATTATCCAGGGTAATTCTCCGGCACCTGAACGGATTATTTCACTGTTGGCTGCCATAGCATAGTGGTAGTTTTTTCGGTCGAACATGCCAAAGTGCCAGCTTGCATGGGCAGATCCGCCTAAGCTGCTGAGGAATGGCCTCCATTTTGGGAAATCATATTCTGCATAATTATCAAAAACACGATGATTATTTACATGAATATGGCGGTTGGGATCAATCACTTTAATCTGCCCGGCAATCCAGTTCAGGTACCATGTATTGTAATCCAGTAAAAAACGTTCTTCCAGAAAAGGAATGGATGGACGTTGGTCGGTTAAAGAAGCTACTGGAGTATAGTTACTTTTCCACTCTTTGAATTTATCTGCCGTAAAAGGCTTATCAAACGGAGCTGTACCACTACCCGGTTCATTCAGGATCACCCATCCGTAGAGTGATTTAAATTTAGAAAAATGGGTTACGGTTTGTTTTATATATTCTGCAATGGATTGTTGGTGTTCATATGTAAAAGGAAATTTAAATCCGCCGATATCACTGAACTCAGTATAAGGAAACAGTGTGGCAAGAATCTCTATATGATAGTTGTCGGCAGCATGAAAGGCATAGTCAAAGAGGGTGAAGTCCCAGTTGCCATTTTTGTCTTTCATATACGATTCAAACATGCGAATGCGGCAAATGGTCATATGGCATTCACTCAAAGTCTTGAAAAGCTGTTCAATATCAGCCTTGGTTTGACCCTGTTCAATAAGAACCTGTGCCCCAATGACAGGAGTACCTGTACGGGTTATTTCAGCTTTTAATGTCCCGAAACTGAGAAAAATTAATAGCGTGAATGTTAAGAGAAAGTTAAATACATTTGTTTTCATATGAAAAATATTACAGGGAATTTCCCTTTTTATGAATTAATTTACTATTCTGTACTGACTTTGAAAGATAAAAGGCAGGGGTAAGGTTCAGTATAATGAAAAGATATATAGAACAAAGAACAAAGAACAAAGAACAAAGAACCAAGAACCAAGAACAAAGAACAAAGAACCAAGAACCAAGAACCAAGAACAAAGAACCAAGAACAAAGAACCAAGAACAAAGAACAAAGAACAAAGAACCAAGAACCAAGAACCAAGAACAAAGAACAAAGAACCAAGAACAAAGAACAAAGAACAAAGAACCAAGAACAAAGAACCAAGAACAAAGAACAAAGAACAAAGAACAAAGAACCAAGAACAAAGAACAAAGAACAAAGAACAAAGAACCAAGAACAAAGAACAAAGAACCAAGAACAAAGAACCAAGAACAAAGAACCAAGAACCAAGAACCAAGAACCAAGAACAAAGAACAAAGAACCAAGAACAAAGAACCAAGAACAAAGAACAAAGAACAAAGAACAAAGAACAAAGATATAATATACAGTATATTAATATATTACAAATTATTAAGTCAGATTAATTTGCTCGTTGTATATAAAACGTAAAACAGGGTTGTGCCTTAAACAGAATTCTATCGTGCTTTTTTAAATATCCTATCTGATTGTTTTTGATCTTGTGTTATTCATCATAATTAGCTTTCATAAATTGCTTGTCCATGAATTTTTTATTGTCGTTAATAATCTCAACACCTTTATCTTTATATTTTAACTGGGATTTATTCATAAACATCAAATAAACCGTCCTTTTCCAAAAGTCCTTGCTATAGCTGTTGCCACTGAATTCCACATTCCGGCAGTTCCACAACAGAAAAGGTGTTTTCAACCATGCGAATGGTTTATAATCGTAAGTCCTCTTTATGATGTTATTTCTAAAAGTCAGGTTTTGAACTGAACGGGCATATAACAATGGCATATCAAATGTATTGAACGTATTGCCTTCAATTGTTATGTTCCGGTGAAAGAGTAATGTGTCTTTTTCAGTCGGACGTTGTGATGGGCAAAGATTTATGATAGCCTCACCCCATTCCCATTTGGTGCCAAACTGAGAACCTGATGTCAGACAATTATCGAAGGTGTTGTTCCGAATTGTCAGGTCATTGACAGCTCCCGATTCGAGCCAAAACAGAGCATCACCCTCAATAATAATTGACTGACCGGCATTATTGAAATAATTATTTTCAATGATCACTTTTTTTGGAGTTGTTGTACGTACGCCTGCTGCTCTGTGCCTCTTTAATATTCTATTATTTCGTATAATGACTTCAGGATTCCATGTTTTTGATTCAATGAGATTTTCAGCCACTGCATCATCCGGAAGTGGAGCAGTAAATTCAATGTCATACACTCCGTTCCATGCTCTTCCCGAAATTAGTTTTAATGATTTTACTGTTGCGGTATGACCCCTTTGCATTGTCTTTTTTGAAATAAAAAAAACTTCATCACCTTCCCTGTTAAAGACACCTTTATAACAAAATACCCTGAGTTTAGTCGGTGATAGCTTTTCTTTTATGATATTATACATATTGTGGACATTGATATAATCATCACCACCACCATTGTAAGTGCAATTCTCAATTGTAATTAATCCTTTACATCCTTTAAAATGCAATCCATCTGCCATATTGGAGAACACCCTTCCTTTTTTTTCATTGGCAATAATATCATAATGGTCGATGGTGATATTTTCGGTGCGAAAAGCTATCAATCCCATGCTCAATGAATGATAACTGGTAACATCTTTGACAAATATATCTTTCGATTCACTCACAAATATAGCATCTGTAAGGTAAATACCATGAAACATAGTTATTAATTCGTTTTTCCGAGGTGTTCTTTCGCATTTGAAAGGTCCTTTGAAACGTATGATCCCCGGTTTTATTTCTGTTGCTTTATGTTTATAGAAATCACCGGCAGGATTATCGTGTGTTTTTGTAATGATATTCCCTTTGATGGAATCATACATTTGATTATAAAAACACTTATCCGTCCTGAAACCCGGTCCATAATAAAAAACTTTATTATCGACGATTTCGTACGGATATTGAGCCTTATCGATCTCCAGATCCATGTATTTTTTCGTTATACTGACAAATTTACCCTGTGTAACAAAAGGTCTTTCCCAATCTACTGAATAGTTTTTTAGTGTTATATTTTCGCTCTTTTTGATGGACACAACGCAAAACCTGCCTCTCATACTGAACTCAGACCCGTTCCCATCAATGGTCAGATTTTTCATTCCGAAGATGTCAAATCCTGTAGATTCAAATTCATTTGATCCATAGGCAATGGGTGCTTCAAAAATATACTTTCCCTTCGGGAAGGACAGGGTTATGTTACCTGATTTGGTTTTGATATCAGCTAATGCCTTTTTTATATAGGGAACGGCGCTTTCTCCGGTATTGGGATGAAGACCATAACTGGTAATGGAAATTATTGTCTGGCTCATCAATTGGGTATATCCACATGATAAAATAAATAGAAACAGGAAGAATTTTAAAAAGGGTACTTTCATTTGTGTTTCAATAATTATTTGTTCAAATTGTTTTTGTTTGTTTTTAAATAGTTGACGAATCTCTTTCAAATAAGAATATTATCAATGACTAACAAGAAGTACAGGTACTTATTGCACAATCACTTTACGAACGATAGTAATCCCATCGGTATCAGTAGTCTTTACCAAAACAATACCTGATGTATTTATTGGAATGGTAACGATTTCATTCCCTGTTGCATTTCGTTGGGCAATAGTTCTTCCCATCA
>Ga0302186_10002570_pt1 | contig 13838 bp, 17 predicted proteins | sample II_Bog_E1_2_FD_198782 | JGI IMG/M metagenome (GOLD analysis project Ga0302186, IMG submission 198782) | Peat permafrost microbial communities from Stordalen Mire near Abisko, Sweden - II_Bog_E1_1 | ecosystem: Environmental > Terrestrial > Soil > Wetlands > Peat | place: Sweden: Abisko... | reverse complement strand
CCACTTTTTTATTATAAAATGCAATGAAATTATTAATTTTAAAGTATATCAAATCAGTCAATCATATTGTTCAATTTAGAAAGCTCAAAAAATATTATTCCCAATTGACATTATAATTGACTTTCGGGTTTTCAATAAATTCTCATCTTCACAAAAATAGTATAAAATCAAATTTTAATAACTCTTCCCACTTTATAAATCTCATAACTTTCCTATTTATAAAATCAGGTTTATAAGTAACGAATTAGAGATCGTAAGAAAATGTAGAAAAAAAATGGATTATTTCCCCATGATAATGAGAATTAATCATTATTACAACTTATGATAATCGATTTGAAATTCACAGAAGTTCGTTTATTAGTAAGCTCCATTAATAAAATCATATATTAATAATCAATTAATAGTCATTGTGACATGGATAAACTTACCAATATTTTATCAGCCTGGTCACTCACCAAAACCAACCAAATTGACCCTACTTTTTGTGAGGCCTATCAATACTTTACCATTTGTAATATTGCCAAAAACGTTTATCTTCTAATAAAGGTCGCAACTTCCTTCTACTTTATTGGTACAACAAAATCATATTCTTTTTATGTATGGGCCGCTCTTATTTTTGGCATCAGTCTTCTCCAGATCATTTATTTTATGAAACTTGTTTTAAAACTTGTGCAAAAATCAAATCGCAGTCAAATCGCAACTTTCTTGGGCTTTTAACAAAGGAGAACTGAGGAATTTGAGTCAGATGAAATATTTGTGATAAATAACGGAAGCATATATTCCTTTGAAGAAGGGTCAAGTGAATAAGGTCATGTAAAATGGCTAATTAGTTAAATATAAAATTGCATTGACAACATCGATAAAAGCCTATGCCAGTTAAAACACATTCAATTCACACTGGATCAAATAATGCAAATTTATGGTTTTGGATTATTAATTTTATTGGAGTTGACAGATAAATGGGATAAAGTCTATCTCATATGCATCCTCTATATTGGAACGTACGAGTATATGGAAGACTATCTCATCTTTTCCTTCAGAGTAGCTGAATGCACTTGTAGGTTTATCATAAAGGCATCATAAAACATACAGCATAAGTGGAAATTTTATAGATTTAATATCTCCTTGAGCCCCATTATCTATAGCAAGAGCCTCCAAGGATTTCATTAATGCAGAATCTGCCTTAGTGCATATAGCGAGGAAGACTAGATCCTCATTTTGAAGTGCAGTTCTCTTCATCATTTTCATGCAGCATGTATTCGATAATGGATGACCAATTCAATCACATGCCCCATTTGCAGAGCTTAACTATTTGACCTATGATAGAATCGAAGGTATAGTTGATGTTAACGACTTTATGTTTATTAAAATTAGTGGATTAATGATTTTTCAGATTAAATCATCTCATAATGTTGGAGCTGTTAATCATCGCATTTGATGACTTTGCTGCCTCCCCTTGGATTATATGATTATCTTCCCCCTTTCCCAGAATGTAGACGTAATGATAGTAGTCTTTGTTTTTTTCTTTGTCTTTGTCACTGAAAATCACTTCTTTCTCGCTTTGCTACACCGTCGGTTTGAAGATCTTATATGGCCATTGATTTTTACGCCCCCAATCATACTTTTCGGCTTTGTCCTAAAAATAGTGATTGCGGATGTCTGGGTCACCGTATGAGATGCAAATGTAAATTCCTTTGTTTTTAAGTACTCTGGAAATTTCCCGTAACATTTTTTTTGAGTTTTGCTTGGAGTAGGTGCCACACTGCGTTACAAATGCCTTACCAAGATGGAGTCAAGCAATCCTTTATCAATTACACAGTCAAAACTTTCATTCTCAAAAAGGGTCTTCATGTTTCTAGCATCGCCATGTACAACTAAATAACAAAATATATACATTTGAGAGAGTCCTGATACGCACAACTACGGTATTTGAGCTGCATATCCTAAACAACAATTTCTGAGAAATCGAGACTCGTGATGTTTTTGTATCCCTCTGCATACATATCCTCGCTGAAAGGAGAGTTGCCTGCTCCAACGTTCAGGATTTTGCTGTCAGGCTTGATATATTGAGAGATGATATCTCGCAGATTTGCCCAGTTTTGATACCAGTCGAACTCTGTGCAGTTTCTAAATTAAGACCAAAATACTAGGCATAGCGTTTTTACCAAAAGGTTTGCTTTCCGTAGTGGCTGTTTTTCTCAAAATACATTGAGATTTAAATATAGATGTATGTAAGTTTTAAGAATTTTAAGATATTTTAAAAGGAGAAGAGTTGCAGGGGCTAGCAATTCTCAATATTTATATGGGTTATTCAAGATCAGCAAGAATAACTGTTTGTTGGCCTCCCATGGATCCATAACGTGAGAAATTGCTATGGAAGACATAAATGAGGCTATTAGCAATTGGAAAACTTAGGGCAAGCTATTCCTTCATGAAATAGTTTGTAGTTGTTTTCCTCACAATATTCGCAAAGGTATTAACAGGCCAATTCACTAATTGTGAACAAATAAGTGGATGCTGTTAGAATATGCATAGTAATTTAAAAGATCATGAAAGCCAATATTAGAGAAAGGAGAGTATATAATCCTTCGTTTCCTGAGGTGATATGCGTGCGATTTCATCAACTTTACTGTTGATATCCTCAATTTATTGTTCCGATCTCTATCGTTTGGTTTCCTCTCTTGGCTATTCCATTTCTATATCATAAGATGAATACCTCGTTCCTGTTCTCGGTAGTCCTCCAAAATATTCTTGCATTCCTCGCATCTGCAATTTTTGCCACATTTCATTCCATAATTGTAGCATTAACAATATTTTTTCAAACAGTTCGATTTCTTGCAATAGCAAGCACGTTCTCCTTCCTACAGTTCCATAGGAGCCCGATAACGATTATCATTCTCAGAATTGTTCTCACAGTCCATGCACTTGCATAGTTAGGTACACTTTCGACCTGAATAAGCAAAATTGTACCTTGAGTAAAGCATTAGCAATAGTTTTTAGAGCACTTGGATTTTAAGCAATTACAGCCGATGAACAATTTCGATGGTTTTTTTGTGATACGTTGCAGATCCAAATCGTCGACTTTGGAATTGGAAATTAGCTGAGATTAATTTTTATCGACTTCTGAGGAGTGTGGTTCAATTTAATTGTGCATTTCGTTATTGAGGTGGGTGCGGATAACTTCAGGAATAATAGGCATAAATTATCGTTTTTGATTGACTATTGGTTTGTTTTGATTGATGTGGCTATTGATTGAATCAATAGCTCTCTTGCCTTCTATCATTTATTGATCAAAGCTATTGATGAATAGTTGATGCTATTCTATAATTTTGGAGTTGTGTTGTTCAAAGTGACTGTCTGATTGCATTTGGGCAGTTTGATGTTTTTGGTGGTAGTGCTAAATTTAAATAACTTGCCATATAAACACATAAATTAATAATTTCCATCTCATAAAAGAGAAAGAAGGATCTCTCAAAGGATGATGTTAAACCTATCAGCTCGCCTAATTATTCTTACAAATAGAAAATACAGTAATACATTCTGAAGGATTAAAACACTCCAACTGGCATCACACTTGCTGCAGCAGTCTAAATTTATTTCTCAACCAATTTTTTGCTATGGCGTTTCTTTTTATCAGGGACTACAGTTGCCAGAGGCCTTGCTTATATCCATAATGGATCAGTTCCTTCTCTAATTTTACTAGATGTTTTCTTTCAATTTCCATTAAATAAGACTCTTCGATAATTTTGGCCCTTTACAAAGCAACTGCTTGCTCATTACATTTATTTTGAGACATAATGATCTCCTCAAGCAGTACTTCACCCGGGTCGCAGATCTTATGCATTCCATCTCTTCCAATGAGCTTTATCCTTCCAGTCAAAATGATATAAAAGCAAGTATATGGCTCGTCCATCTCATAGAGTATGCTTCGAGGTTGTTTTAATCGAATAGTGCCCACCCTTAGTAAGCATATTCCTACCACTCTTTGAATTTTGCTAAAGAAAGGATTGAGGATTTGTAAAGTGTTAGCCGTTCTCTACAATCGATCGTTTGTTTTGTTGTTTTTGAGTTATTTGATCATTTAAAGTAACGATTTCATCGATGTTTTTTTATTTATAGAAAGCAGTCGAGGTGTTTCTTCTTCGTAGTGGCTCTTTGACAGAGACTTGTATATAACAGGGCGCATAGTGGGCTAAAACTCCGGCATATCTTTCTACTTTGCCTCTTAAGGCTACTTTTTCTTGGTATTTTCAGCTGCTTCGCTTTTAACTTGTTGTTTTGGTACTTGTATTTATTCGTCCTTCTCTTATAGAATGTTTTAAGTCATGACTGACTTTTATGATGTATGTTTTAATGGCACTATTTTAATATTGATCTGAGATTCTATCAATTTATTAATTTTGGGTGGACGATATTCGCATTTCTCCCTCACTCCACTATTTTTTAACCTTGAATACTGTAATAGGTTTTTAACTTCAGTTCTTTAAGGAAGAGTTTCATACACATTGGAAGGGTTAAGATTGTGTGAATACTAGAGAGAGTACTCGGCATTATTTTCTTATTGCTGGAAAAGAGATGACTAAAATTATTGTTTTCTCCGACTAAGAGCAGAAAAAATATCCTTGATGCTTATCTGTTTAATTGGTTAATTTTTAAAGGGGAGAGGAGGCAGTATTAATTTGGAGGAAAGTGATTCTTGATTTTCGTCGGACATTTAATAAATTAATATTACAACTGCTATAAACGAAATTCCAGACCTTTATAATTGGAAAGTCGATTAAATGCTTAAGATGTATTGATTATTCAACCATCATAATATGTATTAGACTTTACCGATGGGTCAAAACATTTTGTTCTGCCTCTTCCTGTTTTTTTGATAATCGTGCCTCTGTTTGCGATTGTTGAATACTTCCTATTCCTACTGAAAACGTTGATTGTTGTTTCTGCTTCTTTGGCGCTGTTAATAGAAATCTCCATATTAATTGTCTTATCTCGCGAAATTGTATCTCCTGAAATTATTGTCCCTTCTTTCGTCATAGATCATACTATTATCCTGCATAAAACTCTTTCCTATTCTCTATGTCCTTTGGTATGGCCTGCATTTTTATGTATATTCAAAACAGTTGAAATGCCCATAGGGTACCTTGCAACCTTTCAGACATCTCAATTTTTTAAGATCTTAAGCCTCAAATCTATCTCTGAACTATCTGTCAGAAGTAAACTTACTATAATCCAAAAAGATAATTGTTCCGCAATTGCGCTCAACGTGCCCCTTCTTTCTACATCGATGACACTCAACTCCAACAGCTGTGCATTCCTAAATAGGGTGTAATATACCTGAGCGACATGGCCAATTTCATTGCATCTAAAGCAAGCCCGGGAATTGCAGTCATGGTGGTGGTGATCTTCCAAACAGTACATGCATTTATCTTTTTCCTGTTCGAAGATACAATTCTTGGCGATATGACCTCGTTTTCCGCACCTGAAGCATTTAATCAATCTCTTTTCTTCCTCCATATCGTCGATGATGTCAAAATATCGTAAAGGGCGCTATCGTGTTTCCTTTTCTTCTTATTATTTTTATGGCTATTCATCTTAAAGTTTGTTTTCTTCCTTGAAGGACTAAATTGGTTCGATATTAATCACTTTATGATCATCTTTTTCAGTCAGCATTTTTTATATTCTTTGGTGCAGATACAGATCGCTAACGTATTTAGTACCATCATTGCCCTAGATCTTGTAAGTCATCAGTGCCCGGGCATCTGAATGTTTCATCGGCTAATCGTTTATGCATTCAACAATACCTATCTACGGTTAGTTGTCAATGTGAATGGGCTTAAAGTTCAGCTTTGTGAATCTTTCTTGGCGGAAACTGTTAACTTTTATTGGATTTTGTGCCGTTTATAGGGTCTTGACTCTCCTTTTCTCTATCGGCTGCCCATCGAGCTCATTCTCGGACGACTAAATTTATATTATATCCTCAGACTTGCGATCTTTTGCACCTTTCCTTTTGTGGGACTTTTCCTTTTTGGACTTGATGTCTGATTTCGACGAAGACATTCGGAGTTGATGAGCAATAGTTTATATATAAACAAAGAATTCATAATTTAGTTCGATGGGAGAGGACCACTTAAATATGGCTTTTATAGATTCATATAAGTCAATCACTCATTTAGTTCGTTTGCATCGTTTAAAGGTCTATATTCTTGTTTCTTCCATCTTCGATAGATGAGCAGGATGCCCATCAGGAAGGCCAATATCAACACAGCACCCAAGAGAATAGTAACATTCGACGTACGATGAAGTTATCCCCAGAAGGTAACAATCTCCACAGGTCGATAATACACCACATCTCCTGTTTTAGAGTTAAAGGCCTTTACCCCAACATATTATATTTCTCCCTTAATAGCTTGTGTAAAGGTCATTTTATTGTTTTTGGCACTACTGCTCGGAATGGAGGTCAAGTCAGCCGTCTTTAATTGTTGAACATCGTCGAGGTCGAATACAATCGAGGGACACACCAATTGGGCATATACATTTTATATTTTGTCAGAACTGAGGGCAGAATAGGCAAAATCTTTGTTGCAGTTCTTGTCTGAACCGCACACGAGGCTGGTGAAGGTCAGTTCAGCTTTAGTTGAATCTAAAAGTTGATACTGCATGACTCCTTTATCTCCTGCTTTAGCACGGCCTAAGGTTATTTTGGAGGGGCTAAAGATGGCCTTGATGGTCATCAGTGAAGTGTCATCATCTGGACTTCTTATCTTTAGGTATATTCCACCAGATGTCTTGACTTTAATAATAAGTTCTTGCATGAGTTAATCTGACATCTGTTCTTAAGTGGAGTAATCTTCCTAAATAAACTCATTGTAATCGAGTGTATAGCCAATGTATGGTTAGCTTTAGTCGCATTTGCTGAAACTAACTTTAACATATCCTGGAGCTGTTGTGCTGATCACCACATAAATATACTCCTTCATGCTAAGATGAACTGGAAACTCATGATCAAAGGGAAGATATATTATCTATCGATTGTTGATTCCGATTGTGAAGATTGTGTCCTTGTCGTTATTATTGGTGACTTAAATTAAGTAAGTCTGCTTAGCTGGCAGCTGCATTAGCATCGTGGGATTAGGAGTCTTCTTCTTGAAGTCAGGTTTTTCTGGAATCATTTCAATATTTGAGTCTTCATCTTAGGAATTATCCATTGCATACATCTTTATGCCTAACTTATTCAATGACTGAGTATCAACGGTTGACACATGCACATATATTCCAGAATTCGTGGGGTTTTTATAGATAAACTTGGTTGGTCTTTTGGAAATTAGATTGTATTCCGTAATTAATCCATCCTGCAGATAGACAGTGGGATTTCCTGAAGAATAAGTGATGCTGTAGAGCGCTTTTTCCTTTGAATCTTGAGATTCAACGGTAATGTGAAGATGTACAAAGGTTGATAGCCCAAAGGAACTCATTTGTGAGGTTCCCAGATCCTTGCTTTTGGTGTTTAAATCCTTCGAAGGAATGGTAATATGAATATTTTTGGAATCTGCAGCGTTTGTCTTGGTAATGTCGATCTGCTGGAAGTCATGAACTTGAACTTTAAGATTTCCGCTTGTGATTTGTATATTGATGATTATTTATTAATTTTTGGTTCCAGTCAATGTGTATCTATTCTGCTCGTTTGGTTAGATATCATCCGACATCATTGTGTTTTAAACTAACTCTACTTATGTGTAGCGCGATTGAACATGTAGAATCACTTCTGAGGGCTATTCCGAGGTAATTTTGACCAGAAGCAAGCATTGCGGGCAAGGCTGTCCACTGACATCGCTTACTTTATCGGCCAATTGTGTGCCCTTATCGGTATTATCTTGAAATTTTTGAACACAAGTATCCATATCCTTGCCAGCTTTGCACAAGGTGTTGATCATGAAAGGAAATCCTTCATTTCGAGTAATTTTCAACTCGAATTATTGAGTAGAATCTATTTGGTAGAAGGTTGATTGACCAGCGTCTGATCTGAGGGTGGTAGAGCTATCCAAATAAAGAGTTTTGATAGCTTCAGCATCTGAAGTAAATTCTATAGAGAATTTAGTGTCTGTTTTAGCCTGAACGAGAAGGCAAAGATAAACATCGCGATCATCTTCCATCGAATTATCAGCCATTTTACCTTTAATATCCTGGATGGAAAGCTGTGTTTAAACAGCACTAGGGAAAGTGAAGTCTCCCTCATCGTCATTGTTCGGGCATCTTGGATTCTTTTCGGAGTAGACATTAGCCTTGATCAGGGAACGGCCGATGGTAATATAGGTGTTAAAAGTAAGAGCTTCTTTTTCGAGATAGTACTTCAAATCAACCAGTAGTTCTTTCTCCTCGTCTTTTACGAGAACAATATCAACTTTATGCTTTTCTGGCAATTCAATATAGTTATTTGAAGCCATTATTTTAAATTGCGCGTTGACTAGACCAGAGGCTTGAAGAGATGCAAGCGTTTATTTACTAAGTGAAGAAAGCGAATTTTTAAAAGCATTCATGTCAGGAGCGATTGACATTAATACCACACAATTAGGCCAGCATGCCTTTAATTGATCAGCATCAATATGAATAAAGTCAATGGGCTTGAAGGTGAGTTAAGATAGCTTTTAATTTTCCTTATACTCATCAGGAAAAGGCCATTGAGAAGGGTCAATGGATTTATCGTCACTTTGCCATAAACTGTACATTATTTTGAGATCAACCAAAGATGATTTGTAAAAGATAGTGGTGCTATGATTTTGATGTGTAGGCTCGAAGTAGAAATGAGAACTAACAGAAGTCATAGTAATGGCATAGTTTTGCCAAATGCCATCTTTTAACTCGATTATAGCATCAGTCATCATCAAGGTTAATGTCACATCAGTCTCTACATCCATCTGGTTCTGCAAGCGTACGAATAACTCGCAGTTTTATCCTTCTGCCTGCTTGCACAATTTTTTTGAGATCAGTGCTATGTTGAGGACATCAACTTCCTGATCGATTGTTAAATCAGCCGTATTTTCATCCTTAGAGTATTAATCTGCATTGCTGATCTTGAGACTAAGATTAACATTTTACTTGATGTTATGAGTATAGAAGTTTAACATGATTGATTTCTTGGGTTCAAATTCAAACACATAGTCCCGACTGTCTTTGGGTTGCAGCGTTTAGTAGTGAGCAACTCCCGGTTATAAACGAAGATTAGCCTACTTTGTTGATGCAATTAGAGTGAAATGCACATATTTATTGCGATATTCTTCCCTCTTTTCCACTTTCACTTGAAATACGAGCTATTTAATGTCTGCCTTGGCAAATTTAATATACCCATCAGACGAGATCTCCGCTGAACCCTGATCATCTTTTGTGATTTTTTACTTATTGATAACGTTCAGCACAAGTTCGTTGACAGGTGCGATCAAGTTGAAAGAAACATCTTGCTTTGTTTCTAGTTTGAAGGTAAAGAAGAGAAAGTTCTACTTATCATCAAACAGGTAAGTGAAGGGTACGGCATCCCGAATTTCAATGTATTAGGTGTGTGAATCGAGCACAGTTAGAGTAAAATCACAGTTATCAAGGGCAACAACCTTTATCAGCAGAGTGTCATCAACCTCTGGTTCATAAATAGCAGGATTATGTGAGTTAAAGGATTTTTCAACACAATCCTTTTCATCATCAACTTTATCGCATTTGGTCTTAGCAGCAGCGAAGGCCATTACACTGGGACTATTGATGAGCAGTTGCAGAGCCTCTTTGGCCTTCATTTTATAAGAAAAATAACTAAATTCCCCTTCTCTGATGGTTTTGGTGATGGAAGTTGTAAACTATTATATAATCAATTCAGAAGTATTCCTGGTACCGCTTTCTCCAATATAGATGTTGCCTTGCCCACTCTCAAGGGCTTATAAAACAAAATCACAGCCTGTTGGATCACATGAACTGACGTTTGTCTTAAATTTAGTGCTTTCAAAAGCAAAAATATTGATTTTATCGATGCCCTTTGCATCCTTGGGCAGAGGTACAAGTTTGTAGTTGATTTTTTCTCCCTTTTTAAGGTCGAAGAATGACTCTTCCCCCATTTCAACCCACTGCACATCTCCAATATAGAATCTCATCTGTACGACAATTAGTGTTCCAAATCCTTTCAATTCCAGTTCCATCCTATCATAAGTTTAGTTTGGCTTCTTGTAGACCAAACTGAAATCAATATAGGTCTTCTAATCTTCAACAGCCACCTTTAGAACACTAAGCTACTTCCTTTCTCCTGCTTTGTAACCAATCAAGCCGATCTTTATGCCAGTTGAATTGGATAACTGCCTGTAAAGAGCATCATGCGCCGAAAATTATATGCGGAAGTCAGAATCGGGGATTTTCTTGAATTCGTATACGTTGGTTTAATAGGTGGAGGTGAAGTCCATGATGGTTGTTTTAGGGTTAAAATCGACTGTTTCAGTCACTTGCATCACTGTGGCATTAGCACAACTGTGAGCTTTATCGTCATCAGAAGTCAAATAATAGTAGCCCTTCTCTTCGTTACTAAACAGAAAATAGACCATGCCCTCTTTCGTCACGAACTTTACAAAACGGGAATTAGAGTAAAGCTTAATGTTGTCACCGAAGGTTGTTCTCAGATCAGGGTTGTTGCAAAATACTCGAAGCACAGCGTGTTGACTTTATTGGTTGACTGCCACGAGAGAATCCAGATCATGCTGGCCCTCTTAGTCCTGAGTGGGAGGCTGCAAAATATCCCAGCTTAACTCACAGGGTGCTTTTTTGCAAGACAGCTTCAATTTTACATCAGAGACAGTAATCTTTGGCAAAGAGCAGAGGCTGGAGTAGGAGGTAAAGTTGCAAGTGACTGTATCGCTGCCAGCTTCCAGGATGATGGTAATTGGGTTGTCCTTTAAAGTCTTATCATTGGCCTGTCCGTTTTGAGGTTTGATGTATAAGATGAGAGGCTTATCCTTTTCCACGCTGTTAACTTCATAGGTGGAGTTTGTCTCTTGATTGCTGTAGAAATGATTAGCTTCTACGACAGTCTTGCGTTCTTCCTTAGTCTAGGTTTGTTCTGCTAGTTGTTCCTTCCTGCGGCGTGAGTCAGCTGCAATCAGAAGCAGCACCAAAACGACAAGGGTTACGAGTTGGACGCGCATGGGTGAGATATATTTGATATTTAAAATGAATCTTTAATTAATTGTCACGTATTGCTCTATAATTAGATATTGTAAGGCTATAATATTAAGTAATTTAAAATCTGCCATTGCAGCTGCGGAAATGGTTTTGCTAATGGGAATAACTCGAAAAGGCTCAATAAATACAAAAACATATCAATTCACTCATAATCCTACCCTCTATATAATTCATAAACGATGCAAATCAATTCAACTTTTTGCCTCCCACATTGCCGAATAAACTGCTTTAAGTCTTGGAAGAGTTCGTCTCACTCTATATGTGTTATTATTTAATTGAAGGATTGCAATTATCCTTTTTAACGCTATTTTGTCCTATATAATTTGAAGCAGCTCCCTTCAACCACTTAAATGGCACTTATAAAATGTGATTAAGGCTTCTAACTAAAGGGTCTTTCCGCGACTCTTAACTATATATCATTATTAATACCGATCCCATTATTAGAGATCTAATTTAGTCATTTGGGCATTTAAGAGCGTTTCCAAGATTTCGGGGGTTTGTTCTTACATCCAAAGCGAATAAATATATTTTCTCACATCGCACATTTTAGAGCGCCTTTCTACCTGAGATTCATGGCAAAACTCTTCTTTATAGTTTTAAAGGGTTTAATCGTTTTCCTATGCAGTATGATATTGAAAGACAATTTGCTTACCGCGATTAATGAAAGGAATTTAATTCATGTCTTCAAAGCTTATCAAAGAATTATTTTAAATTATATGAGCAATGACGCAATAAAACTTGTTAGCACTTAAATAGCATCAAATTTAATAAAAGTTATGACTTAATCTTCCTGCAAATGAATTAAAACGATAAAAACTTTTAATTATTTGGCCCTGCTAAAGAGAACTAACTCACTATTTTACTCTTTATTACTAAGCCAACACATGTATCTTCGAACATTCATTATCCTCTGTGGCCTTTCAAGTCTGCATTGATACCAAAACCTGCCTTTGTAATTCTAAAATGTTAATGGTTGTTTAATACAATAAGATATTGATTAATATTTTGCTTTCCTTTTTCAACTTTGTCCAATTGATCTTACATTATATCAAGTAAAGCGAATTCATAGAGCAAAATATTTAAATTGATACACTTTATATAAAATTCGAAACAATGTGAATGATAACAACCATTTGATAAAATCACTCAGCCAAAATATCAATACATTGATAGAGAAATTATGAAATCTAAAGTACTCTGCTAAATAATTTCAATCGTAGTATCATTGATACATCATTGATATCATTAGAATAGCATATCATTTTTATTAATCTTATTCAGAAATATTGTATATCTATTGATACGCTAACTCCAGGCCCATGATTTTTTACAGGGTCTGCATTAATAAAAGTAAGTGCAGTATCAATATAAAAGATCATAGTCTGAGTAATTAATCAGATTTGACTGGTTCGGAGTCGGCAGTTTCTTCATGGCTTCCTCTCCCTCTAAATCCATCAAGTAGTTAAAATTCTCCTTGTCCTCCTCGCAGTACACTCTCAATGTTTTGGATTGAACTTGTCTCGAAACCAGAGTATTCGTGTCTAATTCCCTGAGAAAGATGCGAACGGGAGGCAGGGGGGTTGTTTCGTCCAAAAAAGCCTGTCTCTGCTGGCGATAATTTTTGACGATGATGAAGGGGTCCATGTTCAACGGATATATTTAGAAACTGTTATAATTAACGAATAGAATTCATAAATGTATATTTTAAACTCTTAATTATTGCTCCTTCCTATTTGAATCAATGGCAAATGGCAAAGATATTCGAGACCATCTCTGATTTGATTGATGTAGGGCTGTGAGCAACATTTTTAGAATAGTTCAAATCTAATGTCATTCATCATCATTTATCAATCACAGCTTTTTCAGCTTTTTTATCAATTCGCAAACTGATTTCAAGAAGCATGGTCCCACTGCGCCGACAGTTGTTGATCCAGCAGCAACCTAAATTCATTAAATCATACCTGAGTTCGACCCGCATCGCGAATAAAACATGTGTTTTGACCATTACCTTTTAATTTATTGAGGAGATCGTAGAGTTAGCCTTCACTCTAAACTTTAAAATACATCTTTTACTGCCCTGTCTATAGCCATTGAATGAAGGTTAGAGAATAGTTATCGTCGTACTGAGCTTTCTCCCGACCAAGTTGAAAGGCCCTGAGAGTAGCATGACCGCACTGTGCAGCTATTTTTCCCAAAGTCATTTTGAGATCCACTCTCACGAGCAGAATCATAACTACACTGTCTTGATTGCCCATGCTCTGCACGTCCTGCTCTTCCAAAAGGGAAACTATGATCTAAATAGCCTTTTCGAGGTTGTCAGTCACAAGCAAAGCCTGATTGATCAATGATTATTCAAACTACATGGCTAATAATTCAGAACGGATCTATGATGACTTGTCCTTGATGATGTGAACTTACTATTACTTCTAGAGCTATTATTTATTTAGGTGTTACTGGGCTGATTTCGATTATTTGTCAACTTATTAAAGAGGATCCATCAATCCCAGAAAATATTATATCTTATAAAAGCTATTTAAGTCGATTTTTAAAAAATCAATATTTCAAATGATTAGACAAATGTTATGAGAGGTCGATACCTTACGCAGCAAAAGCATATTAAAATGATTTTGTTT